>Ga0233439_10000346_pt1 | contig 72117 bp, 74 predicted proteins | sample SI_123_September_6_FD_182713 | JGI IMG/M metagenome (GOLD analysis project Ga0233439, IMG submission 182713) | Seawater microbial communities from Saanich Inlet, British Columbia, Canada - SI_123_September2016_100_MG | ecosystem: Environmental > Aquatic > Marine > Inlet | place: Canada: British... | reverse complement strand
AAATTTCCCCCCAAGACACCCTTCTACAAGCTCCAAGCCAAATTTCCCCCCAAGACCCGCCTTCCAAGCCAAATTTACCCCCATTTTACCCTCTAACTTATCTATAAATTGAAGTCACCTGTTCCACATTTTTTGTCTTCGACAAAAAATTATTTAGTTTAATTTATATTTATACCTACGGCTGTTACTTTCTTTAACCCAATACAAATACCATTCATAATGAATTTTTGCCGAATAATTCCCTATCATACAAGTGATTATAGAAATAATAACGTAAAAATAAAAAGTATCTCCGTGTAAAAATCCATCAAAACCCAAATCAAAATAACATACCAATGAAAGCAGAAATAACCCCACTAATAATCCCAACGACAAACATTCCAACCAATATAAATTTTCTATCGTTTCTTGCTTATCATAATTAATATTCTTTAAAACATCTATCACTTGAAACAACATTATATTAAAGATTATTTTATCTCTAATATAATTATTTAATTATTATGGGGTTTTTCTCTCCCTGTCCCCCCAAATATCAAATATATATTTTTTCTCCTCCCATACCACCTGCTATACCACTTTTGCTGTGTTTTTTAATTATGTCGCGTTTATTTGATGGCAACTTCGTATATGCTTTATGAGCTTTTTTAATAATATCATTAATTACTAATCTATTTGTTTCGCGTTCATTCATATAATCATACGTATACATGTTTCCGTCGTCCATCATAAAATGGTTTCTTTTCAAACATAGCCCCTCTCCGTCTTCAGACACAACATAGGACCAATTGGTTCGTCCGCCGCGGTGGCAAACCCATCCTTCAAGAGTTTCCGCGTCACCGATTGCTTGAAAGGGACGCAATTGATTATCGTATGTTGTAAAGCAGCCTGTCCGCTTTTTTTTATCTATTATATATATATTTTTGATGAACTCCGGCCACTCGGTGTCCCTCCACCCTTCAAATGTAATATAAGGATAGCATTTTGTATTCTTCATTATGTTAGATCTTTGAAACAAGGGTTCTTCATTGAAACGTTTAAGCTGATACTCGTAGTAATCATTCGATGACAACTCTATCATAGTATTAATTTTGTGAAAAGTTAATTTCATTTTTTTTTTATGGCACTCTCGTTGTTCTACTTCAATTGATGTATCATATTTCATATTTTTGTATTTTTCACATATATTCAAAAACGTCTCACACATAGCAACGACATCTCCCTTAAAATATTCTTGTCCGTCGTGCAGTTCAAATTTTTTATTAAATTCTTTTTTAAGATAGTCTTCTACTAATTTGGGATTTATAGTATCTATCTCATAATAGACAAACGTTTTTTTTCCATATGATAATATTCTTGACCGATCGTCTTTATAACTTAAACCGAATTTTAATACGGTTGTTCCCTTGCATATTCCTGGTTGTAGTAAATAATTATATGGCATATTAATTTAATTATAATTTTTATTTTTAAATCAATTATTCAATTATATGGGGGTTTTTCTCTCCCAATAAGTTGAATTTTAAAATATATATTAAAATTTTAAAATATACATTTTATTTTTGCCATAAAAAATACTTGCTCTTCCAACAATACACCTTTTCTTTTCCTTTTCTCTCAGAAACTTTTAAAGTACTGCCGTGTCTTTTAGAAATCATATAATCTAAATCACACTTATCGGCGGGCTTCCATCTACTTTTAATTTCATCATACATACTATCAGGCATATTTAAACATAAAAATTTACCCTTTGGAAGATATTTATAAGCTTCTTTAAGAGTTGGTATGAGAAATTTTTCATAAAATTCAGGTCTACCTTTTAATTTCAATCCACTACTTGCTTGACCTACTTCCCCATCGTATTTTTCCATGCCTTCATATAATTCAAGATATTCATATGGTGGTGAAGTAAAAACAAAATCATAATAACCCAATTTACTAAAATCAACAGATTCAGCTTTTTGGAATAATAATTTAACGTTGCTTTTACTTTTTCCCTTGCCATTCATAAGCTTTTTAATTTTATTATAAGCGGGTTTAAGTTTTTGATTACTATCGATTCCAATATAATCAATATCAGCAGCCATAGCACCGACCATCCTAGCCCCCCAACCAGCAGTTATATCCAATACACGTGTTGCGCCGTGTGCTTTATACATATTCATAGCATACGCGGGGCGCATTGAATTAATAGTAGACCAAGCTAAACTAATAGCAGACCGGATAATGTCTTCAACCTTCCCTTTGCCAGTTTTATTATAAATACCAGTGTGCAATCTCTGTGCAAATCCTAACATTTTTTCTCTATGTGATTTGCTTTTCCATCTCTCAACATTAGACTTTCCTCTATATTTTGTTCTAACTCTAAGTTTATAAGTGCCATAATCAACCATTCGAATGCCTTTTATAGAACGCCAATTTCCTTCATCAACTTTCTTTAATTTATCAAAATCTTCTAGTGCCATCTTTTGTGTTATTTTTTTATAAGGATATTTCGATGATTTATTATATTTTTTAAATGTTTTATTTAAAGGAGTTCTTCTTGGTGATTTTAATCCGCCTCTTTTTTTTCTGGTTTTATTAGTCATATATATATTAAATATATATAATTAATTCTAAATATGCCATCGAACGGGTAGATTTGGCGGTCTTTTACCAGGAACACCAAAATATGTTTTTTGACGGATTATTTTTTTAGCTTTCTTCTTACAATTACATCGTTTTGTTAAAAAATGATATAATACGAGTAAAGCACCCATGAAAATCATAAATTTCAAAGTATCATTCATATATATTATTGCAATAAAAAAAAGCTGTCTCCGGTCTTCCATACGTATTTAAGAATACGTATTTTTTATAGTTAAGTATATACAATTATGCGCTGATTTTGTCTTCGAGTTTAAGGGGAAACCAGAAGGTATGCGTTCGTTTGGTAGGCCTTTTGGTGTCATAAGCCCATAAGTCGGTCCAGGTTTCGCCATCTTTTAAGGAATAATGTTCTACGGAACGCCATACCTTTTCCGACTGATGTTTGCCCTTCTTTGAGAATGAGCGAACAATGCGGCGATATGTCTTCACTTCCTTAATTGTCGGCGATTGTTTGGACGAACGCGCCTTTTTAAGGGATTTCCCGCGTTTCTTCACCCACTTGGTGAATTTAACGGTCTTTACCGTTCTCGAGATTTGTTTCGCCACTTTCTTCCTTAATCCGCGAATAATCTTGAGACGTTTAACATATTCCGCAATTTCTGGTCTAAGTTCAGACATGTGTATCATCGCAATTTGATTGGTATTCATATTAGGTAGTATGTTTTGATTGGATTGGGTTTAACTTGTAGTTTATAGTATCTTGTTTGGTTAATAATATACAAGTCGCTTTTTTTTATTCAATTTTTAAAGTTTTTTAACAAGAAAGATTTCCTTTCTCATAAATTATTCATTATAACCAACAATCGCCTGGGCTAATCCTCTTAAACTATGAAGCAACGTGTCGGTCATTAAATGGTCCAATGACAATATCATTTCCCCGGGTTCCAATGATTGATACGCGCATATATCTATAATCTCAGGAAGACAACCTTGCATTGTTCGAGTTATGTATGATGTAATAATTGGTGTAGTTGGAATTTGTATTTTTTCCTTGACAATAGCAGGACAAATAATACCTCTACACGTAGGGCAATTATTCGACCGACTGATATGCTGTGCTAGGCACCCAAAATGAAATTGATGACCACAAGGCGTAGTTGCTATATTCTTTTCACCCAATGCTTCAATACATATACAGCATGTATCCTCGTGTATCACCTTACACTTATTTTCACACGCCAATTCAAATGGTGTCTTTTTTATAAAATCTTCAAGTTTTGGTTCTGGAACTGTATGACCGGCTCCTCCAGCTGCAATCCACCTTTCATTCAACACACAATGATGTCGCCAGTGTGACATAGCGTATCTATGTGGATATTTTGGTTCATCACTACCATAATGTGTTGTTAAATGGCAGGTACGACGATTATGACCGAACATACTGCACTTTCCGCATCTTCTTGGTGTTTTTGGTACTTGTTGATTCATTTTTGATTTGTTTTAAAACTTGTATAATATTTGATTAATAATATACAAGTTGGAAACTTTTAATCAATTTATACAACACGAAAGCAAAATTAAAAAAGAGGCGTATTTAATAATACACATTTTTTATTTTTATTAACCTATTTCTCTAGTTCTGATATGACGTCTTGAATAGAATATCCTTCCTCGTGCGCTTTCTTCAACATAGCAATAGTTTTCCTAGAAAACTTTTTAACATCTTTCAGCGAACGCTGCTTTTTCTCTTCTGCTTCCTTCAGCCTGATGTTTTTGACGAACCGGGCGCAGTCCCGTCGCGCCTTCTTCTCCTTCATCTTTTCAGAATATTCTTTCAACTGAACCTCGGTTGTATACAATGAAACTTCCTTGCGCCATAGATATAAATCCGTCGCATTACTTAAATCCATACCATATTCTTGTTGTTTCTTCAACACCCTCGTAACTCTTTTAAGGAGTTTTATTTTCTCCTTAATTTTGCCTACAACGCCCGCGGAGATTTCGAAGAATTGCCAAATATGCATTCTCTCTGCTGTCTCTATGTTAAGAGCGATGTATAGGCGAATAAGCTTATTAGCATGAACCGCGTTCCTTTCTAATACTGTTTGCTTACTAGACCATGGAGCATCTTTTTCGGCGAAATCTTTAGCAAATGGAACCTCAAAATCGTCGTTCGACCACAGAAAGGCATCCGAATCTTTGTCGGTGCGAAATTGATTCCAGCTGTGTGTGATTTGAGCCATAATTGGTTTGCGAGTATCAATCAATGTAGTTGCCATTTTGATAGGGAGTTTGTTTGTAGTTAATTGTATTTTTGGTCTTGTATTTTAGCTTGTATAATTATACACAAGTCAAAATATAAAGTTCAATTTTTCAAGATAGTATATAACAAGAAAGCTTTTTTATATTAATTGAAAAGAAAAAGTGCAATTTAACATTGTTATACCTAATATGCAAACAAGTTTATCAAAAACCCAAAACACACAAGAATTAACAACAACCTTTACAATGAGTTTATTACAGCTTAACAATCAAATTAACCGATCGAATTCTAAATTATTCGTTGAATTTACCCGTAGTTTCGGCGAAGATTTACTGGACGATTTAATGAATATGCTGAGACATTTACATCAACAAAGTCTATACAAATTCGCAGCAGGTAGGGGGAGGAGGGGAGAAGAAGAATCGTTCGAGTTGATGAAGGAAAAATTCAACGAAATTCTTGAAAATCGAATTGAACTATTGAACTCAGAAGTCCCCCGCGCGGTTAGAGGACGCAAGCCTACTAAAAACACAAGTGTTGTTGCCGTGGTTGATACGGATGATGAATGTGAAAAGCGAGGCCGGCCTAAGATGGAAGAAGCTAAGATGCCTGTAACAACCCCATTGAATAACGCGGCACAACAATTAAAAGCAAACGCTTTAATTAAAAAGTCAGTTGTTAAAAAATCTACAGCTAAGAAAAGCAAGACAAAACCCCCTCGGCTTTATCGCAAACTTTCTAGAAGTATCGAAAAAAACGGAAATGTCAAGACAGAAAAGGTTTGGAGAAAAACCGATTATGCGTTGAAAGACACAGGCGAAGAATGGGTTGATACGTGGAGTGTCTCAACTAAAACACCGAATTCTAAGTCTACCACATTTGACAATGAAAAAGATGCTATTGAATTTGGGAAGTCTTTAGTAGAAGGTGCGGCAATCGCGAAGGTCGAAGCGCCGGTTGAAAAGAAAGTAGAAGCGCCGGTTGAAAAGAAAGTCGAAGCACCGGTTGAAAAGAAAGTCGAAGCACCGGTTGAAAAGAAACCCACTGAGGTTGTCGTTAAAAGTATCGATGAGGGACAACTAAAAGAATTCGCAGATATGGATGGAATTGATCTTTCTGATGAGGAAGATGATGGTGCGGCTGAACTCCAAGCTGAGAGTTTTTCAGATGAAGAAACTACAAATTATTCATTCGACATGAAGTTTTGCCCTACTTTTGACTATCTTCCATTTAGGGGGTGTGAAGATGGGGGTGATTTAATTTATAATCGTGATGAAAATGACGAGGACTATGGAAAAATTATAGATAGATCAAATGGAAAACACGTGGGATGGGTGTCAAGCGAAACAGACGCCGAAATGGTAGATGCAGATGACAAACCAGTATACGCCCATCAAATGGAAGAATCTGATGAGGAGGAAATCGACCAATCATTTCAAGACTTTTAAATTATGTGTATAATATTAAATAATCAAAAACTTAAGTTTTTGGAGATTGTTAATCAATCTTTTTTTATGTATATAAATATTTATGTTGCCATAATCCACAAATATTACATTGTCTTTTTAACAAATCATCGCTCCAACCATTATCTATTTTTACAAAATCGTGGTCGCAATTATGCCATAACCACTTATTTATTTCTTTTTCTTTTTTTTGATATTTTATCAATTCGTCTGCTAATCTCTCTCGTTCTTTTTTTATTTTTCGTTTCTCTAATATTTTTTCTTGTATATTTCGTTTATTATCCATTGCAATAAATATATATTTATATTTATATTTATTTATTTATTAAATGTGTTAAAATAACTGTAACGATTAAAGCAGCTATTTTTAAAAATTTACCAATCCACTCATACCATTCATTTTTTTTTTCATCTAAAATACAACCATCAAATATACCCCAAGCAATTTGAACTGTCAAAATAAACCATAAAGACATCAATAATAAAAATTTATTAGTTAAAAATAAAGAAAGAGAAAGTGAAATTGGAACCCATATCGGATGTAACATTCGTATTACGCTATAATTGTAGTTAATAAGAAAGTATATAATTGACATTGCAGATATTAAGGTGCTATAAGACCAAACTGTATCGTATAATTTTAAATTGAACTTTGATATTATTAATAATATAAAAAAACATTGTATTGTAGCAAATATTATTATAAGATTTTTATTGTTAGACAATAAATTTGTACATATTCTATCATCTTTACTAAATTCTTTTATTTTTATAGTAGGATTAAACGTTACTCTTCTTTTTTTTTGTTTCATATAAAATATAAAACAAAAATTAACGTCTTTTTCGACGAGTTCTTTTTTTTCTTTTTCTCTTTCGTTTTGTTTTTTTTCTTTTTCTTCTTCTATAAGATTTTCTGCGTTTTCTGCCTCCTTTAAAAAAATTTTTAAATTGGTCAAGCATTTCTGGATTTTTTAATACTTGTTCTACGGTTTGTTTCATTGCAGGGTCACTTAATACTTGTTTTTGAAGTTCTATAATATTAGCATTTCCCAATAATTCTTCCATTATATATTAAACCATCATAATAAAAAAACTGGCACATCATCGACATCATTTAAATCAGTGATTTTATTTACAACAACATCAGCCCCGGCTTCTAATAAATTTTCTTTTGTTTCAAATCCTGATAAAACTCCAATTTTAATACCACAACAAGCATTCACGCCTTCTCTCATATCATTTTTTGTATCGCCAACCTTTGCAATATTTTTAGGATGTAGAATATCAAATTCTTCCATTAAATTATTAATCATATATGGATAAGGCCTTCCATGCTTTACTTCTTCACTTGATATAAAGCCATCTACATATAAATCTAATTTGAAATGATCTATGATTTGTGATTGAAATTCTTTAGAATATCCAGTATTTAACGCGATTCTAATACCATTTATTCTAGCACAAGCAAAAAAATCATATAAATTGTCATCAATTAGTTCCATATTTGTTTCATTAAAATATCTATCTTCCAACATATTTTTTAAAGTAGATTCGGCTACGTTTACTCTCCAAGATATATCGATTTCTCCTCCCTGCACGGGCAACATTTTTTTATATATTTCATCATATAAAACTTGTTTTTTTTCTTTGCCAGACCAGCTGGCAATATCTTTCGCGTGTGGAGTATATCCGTGCATTTCTAATGTATCATATAATGATTTGTATACCAAGCCATTTTCATTTATCACGGTTCCTGCCATATCACAAACCAATAAAGAAATCCTATTTCGAATCAAATAACTCACCATATTAAATTAAGTATTTTGTTATATTTAAATAGTTTGTTATTATTTAAATATAATAATTAAAGGTATTCATATGATGAATTTATTTGGTAAAGACAATAATGACAAAACAGATGATTATACATTAATACACGAACTTATGCCAAATCTCTCTATTAAATGGTATCAAGAAAGTTGGTTTAAAATAGGAACCGTTTTATGTATTACTTGTGGTTTGATTCTTATTTTTATATTTTTTCAAAACAATTAATTTTATTAACGAACTTAATACATTTGGGAGAGAAAAACATTAAATAATTAACTAATTAATTGAATTGATTATTCAATAATTTAATTATTTAAAATGACACGTTCAAGTATTATCCTAACAGCTGACAATTGTAACATGAAGTATGTTCCTCAAATATCAGGGATTTCTAGCCAACTTATCATTAAATTCGACAATAAATATATATGGAATTTTAATGCCGATGATACAGAGAAATGTATAGGATGTTGTTGTCTGAATGATAAATGGATGCTTTTAGCAGGTTGTGTAACAGGTAAATGGTATAAGAGAACGGTTTATATTGATCCTATACAAGAAGTAATATTAGAAGAGATGACGGATGAAGAAATACAAACATATCAAGAAAGCATGTCATCAAGACAAGCTGCAGGGAATTCGATTATAGGAAACAACCATGAAGTCGCTACGACAACGTATGAAAATGTCAGTAACAATAGAACGTTTATTCAGCGGGATACAGGAAATATTTTAATGACTTTTGAAAACTAAATATTTTACAAGATGTAGATATATATTATAATAAAAATCAATATAAAAAGAACTCGATTATGTAGTACATAATGACAGACACACAGTCAGTTACTCCAGTTTTCGATGGCACTCGCTATCAAGGTCGCGTAAAGTGGTTCAATAACCGCGCCGGGTTCGGTTTTGTTACAGTGCTCGAAGGTCCACATTCAGGTGAGGATGTTTTTGCTCATCATTCGGGTATCAAAGTGGAAAGTGAGCAATATAAATATCTAGTTCAAGGGGAATATGTAGAATTTGAACTACGAAAAAGTGATAATGACGATCATCCTTTCCAAGCAGGGTCTATCACAGGTGTTAAGAGCGGTATGCTAATGTGCGAAACACGCGCAACAATGCGTAAAGAAAACACTCAAAATAAAAGAGAAGGTGGAAGTTGGGAAGGTGGAAATCGCGGAGAGCGAGGAGACCGCAATGAACGAGGAGACCGAAATGAACGCGGTGGAAGACGAAAGGTTCGTTCCCGCGGCGGTGGTCCAAGAGATGACGACGGCCAAAATGGTTCATGGAAGATGTCCAGCAATACGACTTCTGAATCCCAATAATTAGAGTTTCATAATCTCAATAATTAAATTAATATTTATTATATAAAAATTAATTTAAAGATATTTCAAGAATGTAGGTATATAATGGAACAAAATAGTTCAAAGTCTGCTGCTAAAAAAGAACAACCGTTCGACGATGTTCTCAATGTATTGTCTGGATTTAAAAATCAGATTACCGGTTTAATTAAACAAGTTAAATCCCTCGAAAAAAGCTGTAATAAAAGAATGAAAGCCCTGGAAAAAGAAGCTAAAAAAAATAAAATGAAAGGCAATCGAAAACCATCTGGTTTTGCTGTTCCAGGGAAAATTTCATCTGAATTATGTAAATTTATGAATAAACCCGAAGGGTCTGATGCAGCAAGAACTGAAGTAACTAAATTTATTATTAAATATATCCAAGAAAAAAATCTTCAAAATCCTGTAAATAAAAGAGAAATTCTACCCGACAGTGATTTGAAAAAACTTTTAAAAGGTACTGAAAAAGAACCAGTTACATATTTTAGTATTCAAAGGTTAATGAACCCACACTTTGTTTAATTAACGTCGTCGTTTTCTACGACGTTTTTTTACTGTTTTCCGTCTTCGTTTGTGCTTTTTCTTCCTTGATTTTTTACCACCAACGGTGGGTGGACTAAGGCGGCCAACGGTGGGCGGACTAAGGCGGCCAACGAAGCTGTCGTATCCTGGAGGGGACGACACCTTCTGTCCTGTAAAATCATTAGTATTCGGAGCCCTTATACTTAGTTTAGTGGTGAATTTTAGCAATCTTTCCATGGCAGATTTGCGGCGCTCATTCATTTCCGCTTTTACTTCTTTTATTCGGTCTTCAATTGCTACAATATCTTCCTCGTGTTTTTTTTTATTTGACTTCTTGAATTCTTTACTTAATTTGTTATATTCGGCATTGGTGGCTTTCAATTCCTTTTCCAATTCTTTTAGTTGATGGTTTAACATATCAGTTATTTTTTCTCTACGTTCGCGTTTATACTTTTGCGGGTCTTCAAAAAAAACTTTTCTTTTATTTATTTCCCTTGTAGTCAAACCTCTTTCGCTCCAAGCTCCGGCTCTTTTTGTTCTTCTTTTTTTCTTTTTTTTACGTCTTCTAGTTCTTCTTTTCCCTCCGCCAAGGATAGTACCAAATAAATCGTCTATTTCTTTTTGTATATTCCCGTCCTTCATTCTCTTTTTTAGGTTTTTTATGTGGGCTTCAATTGCTGCAATATCTTGCTCGTGTGGTACTTTATTTGACTTCTTGAATTCTTGACTTAATTTGTTATATTCGATATTGGTGGCTTTCAATCCCTCTTCCAATTCTTTTAGTTGTTCTTTTAACATATCAAATATTTTTTTTGTCTCGGCTTTCTTTATTTTTTCAAGCTTAGCTTTATATTTGGACGGGTCTCGTCCCAACGCATCGGTATCTTTAAACTCCACCATCGCTATTGATTTTTCAGACATTGTATAATATATAATAATATTTTAGATTACTAAATATTATCATTTTGTTATAGATTTTTCTTTCAAATATTCTCCCCAAGATTTCTTTGTTCCGCCATCATAAGCAAACGCATAATCTTTGTTAATTAACCATTCACTTACAGTTTCTTCTGTAAGCGCACCCCGTTCTTTAATATCTATCAACAATCGCCCATATTTATCAAAATCTCCGCATTTGATTGTTACTACTTTATTTAATATTTTTTTACGAAGTTGGTCTCTTACAAAAAGTCCGTGTTCTTTTTCAACTTTATCTCTAGTTCTAATTTCAGGAGTATCAACGCCTGAAATTCTACAATTAAATTTAAATAATTTTCTTAACACAGGGAATACAACTTTTACGGTATCGCCATCATACACGCTTACCACTTTTGCGATTTTTGTTTCTCCTTCAAAACTAAATTCTTTTACGTTTGAATCTATCTCGTTCCAATCAATAGGAATATCCATATTTACATTATAACAAGAAAATCTTCTACAAAATCGTTTTAACATATTAATAAACCATATAAATATATTTTTATATTATTTTTTAATGTCTTACAGACCATATATCGAATTAGTTAAAGCCTTTATTCCAACTATAGTTATGGTCGGTTTAACAAGTTATACTTGGAAAATGTGCGACTTATATGAGAAAAAATATGGATATAAACGGCCTATCTTTAAAATTCTATCTGGTTTTCCTTTATATCTTTTGTTTTTATCAATCCATTTTTACGAACTAACACGTTCTGAAAAATCATTAAAAAGACTAAAACATATGAGATTGTCTAGAAAATGCTAATAAATTGGAAGAATTCACACCTGGATATTATTAATTGATTTAAATAACTTTTTTCTTTCATGTTAGAATTGATAGATAAAATAGACTCATTGAAATGTAATTATAATTTTATAATGTATTTACTATTGAAAAATTGAATTGAAAATTTGGGCTTGAATATTATTAACTCAAAAGCAACACAACAAACCGAAAACGAAACTGAAAAGTATAAGACAACAATGAAATTATATCGTAGAATCAAAAGAACAGTTAAAGCACGAATAGGATACAAAGTTGAAAAGGTTTGGAGAAGACCCGATTATGAATTGGAAGAGGGTGAAGAATTCTTAGATACCTGGGCTGTATCTGAAAAAACTCCTAACGATAAAACGCATATGTTTGATTGTGAAGATCAAGCGTATTCTGCGCAATTCGTGTATACGGGGTAAGGGACATAACATAATACGATTGAAAAAATTAATTGAATTAAAAATAACTTTTTTAATTCAATTATATACAAATATGGAATTAACACAAGCTATGTTCGAAACTTGCGACGGGGAATTCCCCCGCGAATTAAACAGTGAACTTTTCACAGAATTTCCGTTTGAGTTGTCAAACTTTCAAAAATGGGCCATATACAAAATGATTGAAGGACATAACACGGTTCTTACAGCATATACTGGCTCTGGCAAAACAGTAGCCGCGGAGGCAGCTATTTTACATTACGTAAAACAAGGCAAGCGAGTTATTTATTGTTCACCTATCAAAGCATTGACCAACGAAAAATGTAATTCTTGGAAAAATAAATTTCCAGACATTTCATTTGGATTGATTACAGGGGACAATAAAGATAATCCCGAAGCGAACGTTTTATTGATGACAACAGAATGTTTACAAAATCAATTGCTCCATAGAAAAGATAATGCTGAACTATTGGATTTTAATATGGATTTTGAAAAAGAATGCGCAACTGTCATATTTGATGAACTTCATTATTTATTTTCAGATCGAGGAGATGCTTGGAACGACTCCATTGTTAAATTGCCAAATAATGTACCTATTATTGGATTATCTGCTACATTGGCAAAACCAGACGTTCTTTGTAATTGGCTTTCAAAGGTCACGGATAGAAAAACATCTTTATGTCCGAATTATAAAAGAATTGTACCATTAGAACATTATAGTTTAGTATTTTTGAATAATAATTCGAATATTAGAAAATTTTCACCGGAAGAAAAAGATTTTATTGAAGATATGATTGAAAAACAAGCATTACCACTTAAAATACAACAAGAATATCACGAAAAAAACGTTCATAAACTCCTACGATTTAAAAAAATTCTTAAAAAACATAATATTTATATGAAAAAAGAATATATTATCAACGAAGTAGCAAAATATTTGAAAGAAAAAGAAGAATTACCCGCAATTATATATGTGTATTCCCGGGCAGGATGTTATAAATTGGCAGATTCTATAAAAGAATCTTTATTTCCATCTGGTTCAAGCGCCGTTCATACTATAAAAAAAGAGGCAATAAGTATATTGCAAAAAAAACTTTCTAATTGGCAGGAATATACAAATACCATTGAATTCTTTAAAATAATTAAAAGACTTGAAAAAGGTGTCGCCGTCCATCACTCGGGCGTTTTACAGGTATATAAAGAAATGGTAGAAATACTATTCGCAAATAAAAAGATTCCATTGCTAATTTCGACAGAAACATTTGCGGTTGGACTTAATATGCCTGTAAAAACTTGTGTGTTCACCGCATTTCAAAAGTATTCGGATAAAGGTTTCCGAAATTTAACCAGCTCCGAATATACTCAAGCAGCAGGAAGAGCCGGTAGAAGAGGAATTGATACAAAAGGAAAGAACTATCACCTTATTAATTTATTTCGATTTGGAAAAGAATATTTGAACGCAACTGAATATGGACACATTGTGGATGGCGGATTTATCTCTCAACAATCAAAGCTTGAAATCAATTCAAATTATGTATTGCGCCAAATTTATAATAAAAATGACATCTCGGAACATATTGGAAAGAGCTATGGAATGGCGGGAGGTTTATTTGATAAAGAAAAAGAACGAATTTCTGACATCAAAAATAGATTGAGCGACGATTTATTTATCGATGAAAATTTAGAACTTACCAATAAAGGAAAAATCGCAATTTGTCTACAAGAAATACCATCAATCGCAGTTGCTGATTTTATTATTAGACAAGAAAGTTTTGTAGAAAAATTAACACCAGAAGAATTTGTTGTCATATTTAGTATATTTACAAATATCAGGCTTTCAGATGAAAATAAAGTGAATGATTTTAAAATTCTGGATATAACAGATAAGTCAAAGGTATTGCTGAAAAAACTTACGGGAACATTAAGATATTGGAAAGATGTCGAAATCAACTTGTTTAATAATGTAGACCATTACAACATTCAATATAATATTTGTGAAATCGTCAATAAGTGGTCCAAATGTACGAACGAGAAAGAGTGTTCTTTAGTATTTAAAGAACTTAGATATTGGGGAATATTTTTAGGAGATTTTATAAAGGCAGTGTTGAAGATAAATACTATTGCGAAAGAGATTGAAAAAGCGGCAATCTTATTAGAAAATTTGTCTCTGGTTGAAAAAATGAAGGAAATACCAAAATTAACATTAAAATCAATTATGACCAACAAGTCCTTATATTTATAATTTTATACAACCATATATTAATAATGTCTGAATACTTTTTTAATGATGTAAATGCTTGGGGAAACAACGGAATACCCTTAACTGGCAGCGATTTCACTACTCCATCCAATACCACTATAAAGATTGATACGAATATGTTACGTTTATTGGGTTATAGTGATATTATTGTGCCAAATAACTCTATTATAAAATTTATAAGTGATAATATTCAATTAATAGCGGAGACTTTACAAATGAATGGCACTATAGAATTAAATACGAATTCTACTATTTTAATTGCAAAAAGTGCTGTCGACAATAGAGCAATATATTCATTTAACAACGCTAGTATTTGGCCGAATGGTATTCCTGACTCAGGCTCCTTTACATTTCCGGATGATATTATTATGGAAATCGATGCTGATATGCTACACGCGTTGGGCTACAGTGATGTAACTGTGCCAAAAGACACACTTATAAAATTCATAAGCGACAATATTCAATTTGTATCAAAAACAATACAAATGAATGGTGTTATAGAATTAAATACAAATTCAACCATTTTAATTACAAACGATGGTATAACTAGACCAATCTATTCATTTAATGATTCGAGTATTTGGCCGAATGGAATACCTTTAGCAGGTGAAGATTGCCTTTTTCCTGAAAATATTATTATGGAAATTGGGAGCAACATGTTGCAACAAGCTGGATATGACAAAATAACTGTTCCCGCTTCAACTTGTGTTAAATTTATAAATGCGAATTGCAATTTATATGGAAAATCTGTCGATATACAAGGAGAAATACAATTAAATATCAATTCTACCATTTCGGTCGATACTGATGCTGATGCTGGATTAGAAATTAAATATTTTCATGATGCAGCTACGTGGACCGATAACAAAATACCGGGTATTGGTGAAGATATTACAGTTGGTGCAGGTATTTGTCTTGTTATTTCTAGCCAAACTACTCTTGCCGAATATTATGGTGCTTTAACTATCCCTACCAATGGAATGCTATTATTCGACAATACCGTTGATAATACACGGTTGTTAGTAACATCTATTAATAATACAGGAACATTACAATCCGCTAATAACAACATAGTAAAAATTTTACGTGGAAATGCTAATTTATATTTACCAGTTTATTTAGATTCCGATGTCAAAGTTCAAGACTCTCAAGTAGGCGCGAATTCTACAATGGATTCCAGTTCTAACTTTATTATGCATTGCGAACAAACCAAAGCAAGCACATTTGGAAAATACTTTAAATATAAAGTCGATTCAAATGGAAATTATACCTTTAAATATAATGATACTGAAAAAACTAATTTTGAAACTGAATTGTCAGCTGATATATCTAACCAAAAATTATATCATTATGATAGAACGTTCTTGAATAGTTCTAGAAAAACGACTGATGCTACTATTTCTAACCTTCTTATACAATATATATCATCTATCTTTTTTGATAGACCGGATGTCAAGGATTTAATTAAAAATCCTACAGATATAAGAGATAATATAGTTAATACTAACATACCTGGATTAATAGGGCTCGAAATAACACACGGTTTAAATACAAATACGTATGCTAATGGAAATAACCCACTTGTTTCCATGTTTCAACAAATTAAACGACAATTGCCAAATAGATTCAGCAATGATAATAATAATGTTGAATATAATTTTCCTTTTAAATCAGGCGATACAATTGCTATTTTTGTGAAAATGAAAGCTAATATTTTTTATAATGCGACCAGTTCAACAAACGGACATACTCAAGAATTATATAATATTTTAAGAAATAATAATAATTTGCCCATGGTTGGTGGTGCCGTTTCTCACTATAATTTACTTGAATTCAATGATGTAAATAAAACTATTAAAATGAAGCCTACTACTTGGAGAATTGTTCTTGGTCTCAAATAAAATCTTTCTTGTTTATTTAATAGGAAAATAACAGTTGTTTTTTTATACTTTTAAGTAAAAGTTGGTTTTAACAGATAAATTGAATTGAAAAAAACATAATAACAACACATTACCCAAGAACTCGTAATGACAACTATCACAAGAACCAGAAGTCACGGCTATATGCCAGTAAAAATTTTCAAAACTATTGTAGCAGACCGTTCCGCTTCAATGGATACTTTCAATGGCAAGCAATATGATATGGTAGAACATCTACTACAAGACGCCCAAAAACAAGCAATCGAAACGCAAAAATCAACGGTTGTTACGCTTGTAGCATTCGATAATACCGCCAACGATATAATGCGAGACCGCGATTTATTGACGGAAGATATACCACTCCGACAAGAAATCGTCAATGGATTGAGACCTTGCGCTAGTACGCGTTTTAATGATACTCTTATAGAAGAAGTTGAAAAACTAGAAAAGCAAAAGAACGATTATTTGTCGTCTTTACAACATTCAGTTCGAAAATTAAATCCTGATGTTGCGATAGTTTTAATCGCCATAACAGACGGCGATGACAATGCGAGCATTAATGGTAGGAAACAAACCCGTGAAAAGATGCTGTCATTCCGTAAAAACGGGGGTCGTGCTATTCTAATGGCAGCTAATATGGACGCTGAAGAGGTCGGTGGATGGTATGGGTTTAACCCTGAAAAATCAATAACCGTTCATAACTCAAACGAACAAGCAATTGAATCCTGTTATAGAGCCGTATCTACTATGGCACGTAATATGTCTCAAGGAATTGATGCCCCCTTTACAGGACTTCAACGAGCTAGTTCAAATATGCCTACTGTAGTAGACAATGATAACGACGACGACAGCGATTTAGCACAGCCGAGGATGCCGATATTGCGCAGGTCATATAACCAACCTCAACTAGTAAGCTTTTCAGACACCTTGTTGCAACCACCACTTTTTAGATCTCGTAATTAATCGCGTTAAATTGAATTAAATATTATATCTTGTAAATTTATTATGCCAGAAATTATCCCAAATACTAACCAAAATAAACTTAAACATTTGCCTACAACTAGTAATATACAATGCCAAAAACAAACGACATCTATTCAAAAAGAAAAACCGGAAAGGACAAGACTAGAAATAGTAGAAATAGAGGAGGGAAATATAGTAGCAGAAGTGTTCGTATAAAAACCCAAGAAATGATGAACCGTTATAAAAATACATAAACACATATATAAAAAATTGAATTAAATAATTCAACTTTTTTTATTTTAATTATAATGACTAGTATTGTTTCAATAAATCAAGAATCCAAAAGTAATTTACAAGAAAAAAAAATGGAAAATCGGGGAAAAATGAAGTATAGGACCTGCTTCTCTAGTGTATCTTTTCATGGGTATAAATTAGACTTGCTTAAGAGTGGTCTCCAGAAATATTTGCGAAGAAGAGAATATGAAAAAATGATTTGGTGTGCCCTGGAAATTTGGAGATTTGAAGAGGGAGCCAACACTGATATTGAGAAAAAAATGTGTAAAGGGATTATTAGTAATTTATTAAATAGATTGATTGTTATGATGGATGAAGAAATGATATTTAATGAATGTGCTAGATATATTGTTTTGCGAAAATTAGTTGAAAAGTTTGAAAGTAATAGAAAAAACGGCGAACTTCTTGTCAAGATGTGCTATTTGTTAGTTAATAGTAAGATGATAAGAAGAAATAGTGATACCAGAGCTTTCTGGAATTATAGATTTAAAAATGAAATAGTTGAAGAGAAAACAGATAAATTTTATTTTGAAAATTTCAAAAAATGTTTCGAGAAAAAAGATAGTAAAATGTATTATTGGATGTTTAAAATTTTTGATGGTAAAAATAAAGGTGAAAAAACGCGATTTAGAAGAAAAGAAAATATTTATATGATTTGGGAATTTCTATTTAATAGAAAGGAAATCCGTGGAAATGCACTTTTTAGAAAATGTTTGGAATATAGATTGACAGAATTTTTCAAAATTAATAGAAAAGAAAGATTTATATTCTTGACTGCTAGTATTGACATAGCACTATATGCCGACCCAAGAATAGAAACAAAAGAAAAGGTTCAAAAACTCAATGATTTTACATTAAATTTTAATACTAATTTTGCTGAATTTTTAAAGAAAAGAGATGTTTATATGCAAATGGATGATTATGCTATAGATATGCACACTAGCTTGGGTCGCAAGATGGGAAAAACCAAAAAAGATTTTGCTACTGCTGGTAGTGTAATTGTAAATGAAGATACGGAATTTTTAGAAAAGGAATGGAGAAAATATTATGATGATTATAATTTGAATTGTGGCCATGGTCTTGTTTCTAAAAAAAAGAACGCGAAAAAGGTAAATTTAAAGAAAGAAGAACAAGAAGTCGCAAAAACGCTTATTGACTTGAACCCATTTAATGCAGAAGAAGGTCCGGAAAAGAAACCAGAAGCCGTTCTGACTAGAACACAGATTAGGTCCGAAAAATATAAAAGAATTAAAAAAATGAGAGGAAAACCTAATTTTGATGACTTGGAAAAAGATTTGAAATTTATTGATGTCAAAAACATTGATGTTAATAAAATAAAATTATGTAGCGAGACGACTTGTGGAAATAAAGTTATGTGTTTTGAATATGATGGTAAAATCTGGAAAGAAAGTAGAAAAAGCATGAATTATAATAGAGATTATTGTGTTTTGGATGATTGTAAAGAAATGTTTGGTTTAAGAAAAATAGGAATGAAAAGAGTTTCGAGTAATTTTAGAATTGAAAAAGCTGACAAAAGTAAAAAAAGTTGGAAAGACAATTGGAAAATGGTTTCTTGGGGAACTACTGGAGAAGACAACAAGAATGTGCGAATAAAAGTTGTTTATTGTGTTATGAATAAAGTAGTGCATTGTAATTGGAAAGTTCCAATGGAATTAGGTGTAATAAAGCATTCCTTTCCCACTGTTAGACGCCAGTTAAAAGAATTTGTTAAAATTGGAGTGTTCCGGGGAATTTTTAGATGTAGTGATTTTAATTGTAGAAATGTTCTTGTAGGTTGTGATTATGGTTATTCACAGCAGTATTTGGTAAGTATTGATGAAGGAGATATTGGTAAAAGATTGGATATTTTGGGTGGTAGTGGAAAGCACAAATGGTTGATTAAAGTGCTGAATGAGGATAAAACAATTATTAATGAGATTTTACAAGAGATGAATAAAGCATGGAGTGAATATGATTGTTTGATCTGGAGTATTATGGCTGATTATTATTTTAGTAAAGACTTGATGAATGAAGTATTAAATAATTGGAAAAATTTGAGAAAAGATTTAGAAAGTGAAGGCGTTGAGTTTGTGTAGAAGAGTGTAAAAATTGATTAAAAATATTTAAATTTTTTTATCAATACAATAAAATATGACAAGTAAAGAACAATCAAAAGCATTCTACCTAGCAGAAACTGTTACTCTTATAGGAAAAAATTTCCTATCTGACGAACAAATTACTAGAGATTTAAAGTCTATTATAGATACTATTATGCATACCGCGCCAGAAGTTACCAACAAACGATGGATGGATATTTATCTTTATTGTAGTAAACATTTTACTGATATTGACAATATGCAGCATTTCAAAGCTTTTAATTTATATCAAAGTCGTTATTCTGAATACAAAACTCTATTCCTATAAAATTAACATTTAAATATAATTTTTTTATTATTATATATGATGTCTTGTTTCGGATATGCGCTTTCCAAGCCTAAAAATAGAAAAAGTAAAGTAAAACCCTTTTCTAATATTAAAGCAATTCACGTATATGAAAACAAATATAAAATACGAACTGTTATACCAAATGACCCCACTAAAACCAAGAATTACACTAATAAAAATTGATTTAAATATAATTTTTCTAATTAATTTAATATATGAATATAACTAGCTTTTTCGCCAAGGATGAAAGCATCCCCGATGTACGTAGCCCATTAAAACCAATTGTAAAATGGTCTGGTGGCAAAAAAGACGAACTGCCCGAAATTCTAAAATGGGTTCCAGAAGATATAAATATTTATCTAGAACCTTTTATTGGAGGAGGTGCTGTGTTTTTCAATTTAAATCCCAAGAAGGCCGTCATCAATGACCTTCATAAAGAATTGATTGATTTTTATACAAGTATTAAAAATGGCGACAGTGATAAAATTTATGAATATATGAGTTCCCACCCAAATGAACAAGAAGAATATTATAAAGTAAGAAACACCGAACCAAAATCTGTATTAGAAAACGGAAGCCGATTTTATTATCTAAGAAAAACTTGTTTTAGAGGTATGCTAAGATACAATTCAAAAGGTAAATTTAACATTCCATATGGAAGATATAAAACTTATAATTACGAAGATATAAAAAATAAAGGTTATGAAAAACTATTAAAAAATACAGATATTCATAATAAAAGCTTTGAATATATATTTGAAAACTATAATGATAAAAGTAATTTTATGTTTCTTGACCCACCGTATGATAGTGAATTCACTGATTATGGTTATTGTCAATTTGGAAAAGAAGAACATAAGAAACTAGCAAAATGTTTTAAAGAAACAAATATTAGATGTCTTATGGTGATTGGAAAAACAGATTTTATTTCAGAATTATACAAAGGATATATTATTGATGAATACAAAAAAAATTATAGATTTAAATTACATTCAGGTCGCGTAGGAAGTGAAATAAACACAAAGCATTTAGTTATTAAGAATTATTAATTATTCAAATATTTTATCTATTTCAGAACCTATTTCTAACCAAAATTTGTCCCAATCTTCTTGTTCCCATTTTAAATCTGTTAATTTAAACATATCTTCAATATGGTCTACTTTCACATTATTTTTTTCACATTTTTTTATATGTGGTTTTGTTTTTAGTTGTGGTATATTACGGTTGTAAATAGACCAATTCAATATTCCCACATCAATATTATATGTAGGATATTTTGTTTCCAACCATTCTTTCAATTCTCCATCTACTTTTTTAATTGTGTCAATTATTTTTTCAGTGTCTAGTTCTATATTGGCTTTTAACTCGCGAAAATATATTACTTTATTTATTGCGTCCTCAAATACTAAATCAAAATCTTTTTTTTTATTTTTCTTAGCTATTAATTGAACTCCACATTGTAAAAGTTTGTATTCTGAAAAATTTTCAATTATATATTTAAATGTTTTTTCACCTATTTTTCCCATTTTAACAGAAACAGATTGTGAACTCGCACGTTTACCTCTCAACATGTATGTGATAGACCCCGGTTTTGTAAATACAATGCCCGGTTCTATTATATCCGTTTTTACTATACCATGAATAAATGATTTTATTTGCTTTACCTTATTTAATACGCTCATATCTATTATATATTTATTTAATAATATCAAATCAATTTTTCTTTCATGTAAATAAATTGAACCAAAAAAGTTAGCTTGGATAATATTAACTAAAGAATAATTACTATTATACAAGATGAATATGTTAAAAGAACACCGACGCAACCCTACTCGCCGTAGAACAGCACCTAAAAGATTTGAAGATGAAAAATTTGTTTCTGGTGCTATTGACCGCTATCAGCATTGTTATGATGCTAATAATAAAGGCAAATACGATAGGATCAACGGACATGAAAATTACTATACAAGTAGCCGCGGACATAAATTCACGACACTTGAATGGAATGAGCGAGGAAGATACAGAATTCATAAACGTGATTTCACTGAAAGTTTATTGGAATTCTCTAGTATTTGGCGTGATATGGGACGGGTATTACCCGGTGCTATTGTCTCTCATATCGGCGGATTTCTTAGAATAACTGATGTAGATAAGGCACTTGTTGCTGATGATGATGAATTCGTTGTTGGTGATGAAAAGGAAGAGGAAGCGCAACCTAAAAAATGGTCCTGTTCTGGTCTTCCAATGGAAGATAAAAGTGAAGATGAATGGGATAGTGATGAAGAAACAGATGACGAAAGTGAATGGGATTCAGATTGTCTATCTGATGGCGATGAAGATTAATAAAACTGTGTTATTTAACACAGGGAAGACTGGAGAAAGCTTTTTTTTATTGAACATGAAAGAGAACATAACAAAACTAATAAATTGAATTATGTAAATTACATTATTTTTATTCAATACAAGATGAGTTTAGAACAAAAATCCAAGAATGACAGTGAAAAAATAATGAGATTTATTGAATCTCATCCAAAATTTGATGCCATATACAGTGCGTTTGCGAAAGGTCCAGACCCTGAATGTTGCTTTATGTGGACAACTACCGAATGGTGGACACAGGAAGAAGGTGAAGCTATTGAAATTGTCAGCAATAAAGTATTAGATTATAATTGGGACAGCAGTGGATATGGTTATATGATGCGCGTTATTCAAGGTAAAATACAGGCATTGCCAGTGGTCAAAGCCGTTGCGGTCAAAGACAATTTACAAGATGACGAAGCAAAATTTGCTGGTGATCCGCGAACAGGCAAAGGTAGTCCTTTTTACAAAACTTTGAAGTCTTTCCAATTAGATACACTTGAAGAGGGAAAAAACTTTGCAAAAAGCTATCAACAAACAAGCTTCGGCAAAGCTATGGATGATAATAATAAAAAAGCGCTTGATGTTATGGCAAAAAAAGGAGCAGATGAAGCGGCAAACTATATGATGGCACAAGCTGGCGGAGACTATGCTAGAATGCGTAGTATGTTCGGTTAATTACTTAATTAATTGATTTAAATATATTTTTTTGATTTAAATTAATATGAGTTCATTAGTAACTGCTGAATTAGGAACAAAAGAAAATCCACATCCATTCTCACCGAAACCAAAAGATAGAATAAAAAGCAATTATTATATATATAAAAATGAATTGCGATATTGGAATGGGTGGGAAATGGTTAATAAAGAGCGGCTTAGAGAATACGAAAGGAATCGAAGAAAAACCCCCCGCTTCCGCGAAAAGCGTAAGGAATATCAAAAATCCGAAAAGTGTAAGGAATATCACAGGGAATATCGAAAAACCTACAACTGGCGGAAGAAACATCCAGACAAATATGAAGCGAGTAAGGAAAAAAGGCGTATACCGAAAGAAATAAAATTAAAACGTTCAAAAGAGAGATGTGAAATACAAAGGAAAAAAAGCAATGAGAGATCAAAAAAAAAGAGAGACGAACAAACACTAGAACAATGTATACATTATTTAGTATATCATAAAAAATATGATGCTAGAGTAAAAAAAGGTAGAATAAAATGTGAAATGACGGAAGAGTTAATTATGAAATTATGGGAAAAACAAAAAGGTATATGTGCTTTAAGTGGTAAAGAAATGAATTGGAAGAATAATAGTCTGTATAAATTATCTATTGATAGGATAAATCAAGATGGAAATTATGTAGAAGGAGAAATACAATTAGTATGTTATATGGTTAATATTATGAAAAATCATTTTACAGAGGAAGCAGTTATCGATGTGTGTGAAGCAATAGCATTATATAGAGGCAATTTTGAATTTGATGAATAAATTGAATTAAAAATATAAACATTTTTTAATTCAACACAACAATGACAATCCAAGTAGCTAATATTAATTGCGTAAATTCTTCCGACTATACATTTAACATTCCAGAATTCTCTAGGATGTTGGATGAATATTCAACTACATTAGATGAAAATCAATACCTTGACCCCGCTGAATTCGCTATTCGCGTGTTAAGAGCTTATGGTTTAATTGGAGAACTTGTTCCAATTGCATTATTAAACAAAATGGCTGGCGATGTTAAAAAAACTTATGAATACCCACCATTGGTAATAAATACTATTGAATTCGCACTATCATTTTGCGTATTGGTAAGGTCTAGAAGCGCAGGTATAGTTGAAGAAGAACTAGAAACTCTTAAAGATAATATGAATGAAAACTGGACGGCTGTAAAAAATATTTTAGATAGTTTACCTGAGGAATAAATATATTAAAAAAGTTTTTTAATTTATTTATTTAATTATCATTATTACTATCATATATTTGAGAAATAATGGTTCCACCTGAAACTACTGTTGTAGAATCGTATTGATTTTGATAATAATTCGTTATACCTTGAACAACAGCATCAAACGTGTTAGGGCATATATTTCTTAAGAAATGATTAATGCTCGCATTATTGCCTAGAATATGTGCGAAAAGTTCATTTCTAACTCTTGTTAAACCTATAAGGTGTATTTCTTTATCTTCATTTGACAAATTATTTCTAATCCAATCAAGTTTTGTAATAGCAACATCGCGAGAAATTCCCCTTGATGCTGTAGTATTACTTCGCGGTACACTTATTGGTGAAGTATTTAGTAGCTCTTCTACATTATCATCAACTTCTCCTTCCTCTTCTTCTCCTTCCTCTTCTTCTTCCTCTTCTTCTCCTTCCTCTTCTTCTTCCTCTTCTTCTTCTTCCTCTTCTTCATCTTCTTCATCTTCTTCCTTTTCTTCATCGTTAAATTCTTCGTCATTATTAACAATAGCTGATTGAATAGCATCTGCTTTTTGCTCTTTTTCTTCATCATCTTGCTTTGAATTTTCCAACGCTTTTTGTATATCCTCGTTTTCTTGATCTTCAACAGCTGCTGTCCCTTCAGTCTCAACTTCTTCAGTTTCTTCGTCTGTTGAAACTTCAGAGCTGCTTGTATCAACAACTACTTCTGGTTTTTTTGATTTTACAATACTGTCTTTAATTAATTCATCCATAAAGTGCTTTGAATTTTCGAGTGTTTTTATAGAAGCGAAAACCATCTCCAAATTTTTTTTTAGGTCTCTCCTATAAACCTGCCCTTTATTAATATTAATACCAAATATCATATCAATATCATTTTTTTTAGATTCTTCAATATCTGGATTTAATTTGATAATATTAATTACATCTTTCTTACAACGATATTTATCCTTATTTCCAGAAGGTCTTTCTGTATCAGGATCTATTTTACTGAACTTATTGTTGCGAATTATGAGGTCATCAATAATCAATTGTTGTAAAGTTTGGTTAATATTTCCTTTTTCATCCCTCCATTGAATACCTAACTCATCCCAAAACGCTGAATTATTGATAAAATATTTCTTTACATCAGGGATCATCATTGACGTGACTTCCGCAATATTTGTGCGGTTAGAAACATTATTTAAATCACTAATTTTAGTAATGCCTCTATTTCGTCTACCCTTATAAACCGCAGAGTGTTCTATTTCATTTCCATTTTCATCTTTTTGATATATCAAAATTTCATCACATTTTGTTATTGCTTTTGGAGGAAATGCTTCATCATCTATTTTACAATCATCTATTTGTAAAACTCTTTTATAACATTCGTCTTTATTTGGAAAAGGCAATGGTTTAATAGGTATACCATTAAAATTAATAGTAATACCATTTTTTAATATAAGGCTGTTATTTCTACTCATTTCAAGTCTACTATTTTTTTTAGGAGAACTACTTGAAAAATCACTTTGAAGAATATCGTAAGTGCTTTCTGGTATTTCAATTTGAAGAATAGTTCCCGTTTCATAAGGTTGAACAGCATACTCATTCCAAACTTTTTCATTTGACCTACTAATTTCATCGCTTGCTTCTTTTACTATTCTATTCTGGAGGATACTTTGTTCCATATCAATCTTAATTTGAGCATACTTACCAGAACTAAAAGGGACTTCTTTCTCTTGTTCTGTCAAATCGGTATGACAAGACAACATAGTTGTTATACCTTCATTCTTCGAAAGAACAGAACGACTGACAGCATAACCGTGTCCATATCTTCCAATATTCGTGCTTGAATTTTTCCAAGAACATAATTGTTGAATGGTTGTCAAAGCCTCTTTTGTCAATCCTTTCCCATTTCCATAGGTAAGCAAATAATGTTTATTACCCCATTTTCTAAAATTAATATGCACTGTATTAGCCTGACTGTCTAATACATTATCAATCAATTCGCGCAGGCAATCCTTTGTGGAAAATCCATAGGATCGATAACTTTTTAGCATACCGCTAATAAAAGCATCATCAAATCTTTTTACTGAACTCATCTTGTGTTGTAGTTTAATTTGATAAGTTTTTTTTTAAATCAATTTTTTGCGGTTAACCGCTCAACATGAAAGAGATTTAAGGGGACAGGCGTTTTATGTTAATAATTAAAAAATTTTTCTAATTTATTTTTATTCCTCCAACTGTATTTCAATTCTAATTTTTTGTTTCAATCGTATCTCATCCATAAACACATACACTTTAAAATTTTGTTTGCTATACAATTCAATATCGTGCCTACTTGTAAATCTATTAGTCATTTTAAATTCTGGCATAAATACCATATACTGATACAGTGCGTCGTTCCTGACTATCTTATCAAATACAAATGCTTCAAATACCTTATCTTTTATAGTATCGTCTTTCGAACATAAATCTAATAAATTACAATCGTTTTGGACGCGACGTATTGATCTCATCGTTTGGTTAATATATTCGATTGATTCAGGTTTCATCCAACCCTCCAAGAATGTCTTTCTGTTACCTTTCAAGCTTACCAATCCCATTTTATCTTGAATTATAATGATATTCAATAAATCGGGCAATCTTCTAATGGGGCTAGTAATATGAACGTAAGCATCTAACTCTAGCAAATCGTGGCTTTCAAAATTCTTGTAATCGCAATATTGTCCTCCAAAACTATGCCATAATTTTAAAAATTTATTTATTTCTTGCGGCACATGTTCTGGTGGGTCATAAGCTTGGTTGATTTTAGCAGAGCGAAATAATCCAGTTTTTTCCATTTTTAAAAATCTGGCACAATAATAATTCATCATAATCATCATATAAGCAATCATATCGTGTGTATTTTCTATTCTATCGACATATTTATAATATTTATTGAGATTTTTTACAGATAAGAAAGCGAGTTTTACATCTGGATTGTCTAATTCGTTTGTATCATAGCGATAATTTTTTTTTACATTTATCATAGTATTGACAAAATTGTACTTTACAATCTCTTCTCGTTCTTTATTTATATGCAAATCCAATGTAAATGCGAATTTTTTTTCTCCTTCTACCAAGCTACAAATAGCATCGGACAATATGGTTGGTAACATAGGCCTTTTTCTATCAGGCAAATAAATGGTAGAAATTCTTTTTGAAAAACTTTCCCACAAATCTAATACATCTAACCAGAAAGATACATTAGAAATGTAAATGCTTAAAATATAATAATCTTTATCATTACACATTTGAATACCAAAGGCATCGTCGAAATCTTTGCTGTTAGTAGGGTCGATGCTATAAATATGTTTATCGGTTCTGTCTTCTATTTCGTTTTTCCAAAATATCATACCAATATAGGTTTCTATATTTTCTTCTTTTAATTTTCTGTACGTATCTTTTTTAAACAATTGAATAGAGGCATATAAACTTTTACAGTATAATTGATATTCATAAAAATTAGGCAATTCGGTTACATTTCCTAATGAATTTTCACACGTTGCTACTGGATGCTTTTGAACCCAATCTTTAAAACGGAATACTATATACTTATTAACTGTATATTTTGAAAAATCATCTTTTATTCTGAATGAAACTAAGAATTCAGGGAGGCGTCTGTCGTCAGGAATACACCTATAATAGAAATAGGGTCTTGTAACCATTCCACCTGATCTGCCATATGTTTTTCCATCGCTTAATATTAGAACACCTGGTATAAACCTCATTGCTCTAACAGATGAGTGTAATACATTATAATCTTCATCTATAATGTCTTGATTAAACAATTTCATTTCAAGGGGGGATTTATCGAATACATGATCTGATTTCCTTAAAGTCTTTGTGTCTAGGTATTCAAAGGTTGAATATTGTCGATCTTCGACTTTTACTTTAAAATTCATGCTTGTAAATATATTTAATAAAATATTTATAAATATATTTTATTCAATTTAATAGTGGTTTAGGTCTTATCCTTGTTATCCAGATTAGCTTTATTGCCTTTTAATATTTTTTCTAAATTATGTATGTTTTTCTCTCCCAATTCATTGTTTTTTGTTTTAGTATTTAATTTTGGTGCAATTTCTCTTTTAATATTTTGTCCTTGTAAAAGATACATTGATAATTCAGGTAAAATTGATAAAGTATTCATAAAAGTTCCATATTTAAAAGTGCATACACTAGACATCTTAGTATAATGAATACTATACCACCAATAAGGGGGAACATATAATATCATCCCTTCTTTTAGCTCTACGTCTAAAGCTTTGACTTTGTCAAATTCGTTTTTATGTTTTTCTTGGACTTCCCAAGGATTAATTGGTGATTTAAATTCGAAATTATCATAATCTTTTTTCTCTTGTAAATATTTACCAGCATTAGGTGGAATCAATTTTACGTTTATTGAGCCCTGAGTAACATAAAAATAATTTCGATATGTTAAATTATATCTTAAGGGTGTATAACTTCCAGCGGTGCCACTCAAAAAATCATATTCACATTTAGAGACCAATGGAGGTCTTAGAAACATATCATTATAAGAAAACACCTTCATCGCGCCTGTTTCTTCTAAAAAATCATAATTATTTTCAGTTATATATTTTTTTTCTTGGTCGTTTTGAAATACATTAATACCTTCTCTTAACACAAGTGGTAAATACATTTCACTAGTATCGTCATTGTTTGTAATATCTCTTATTTTTATATCAAATGCCGAATATTTGTTATTAAAATATTTCAAATTCCCCTTTTTCATAATTTCTTCATTATAATATTCAAAAATAATTGGTTGCCGTAAGTTACAGATTTCATCAAGCTTATCTTTAGATGGTTTTTCGATTGTATAAACCTCTAAATCATTGCTTTTGGTTAAATGGTGATTTATATGTAAGTAAAAGAACAAAACAATTACAAATACAAATATTCCTACAAAGTATTTCATATTAATACTATTTTAGAAATGAAATATTTATTTTTTCCGAATAATATATATACATGGAATACACTCATGAGTTTGTAAAATTTAACAATTTCATTATATTGCTTAATACAAATAAACACGCTAAAACGGTTCTAGTAGAATCATACATTAACAATGGAGCGGTTGATGAAAAGAAAGAAAACCTTGGCATATCTCATTTATTAGAACATATATGCACTGATGGGTGGAGCAAATGTCGCAATAATTGCAGTGAATTTTGGAAGAAAAGAGGAGTTGTCCTTAATGCTTCTACAGGACAAACATATGTAAATTATTTTATTAAAGGTTTGCCAAAATATTTGGATGAAATGATAAGTTATATAATATCAATTTCAACTTCCCCCATTATAAACAAAAATAGGATTAAAAAAGAAAAAAAAGCGGTAACAAATGAGTTGTTAATACACGCCCAAAATAACCAATTGCCTCTTTATAATTTATTAAATCAAATATTATTCACTGTTCCCGGTTTACAACTTCAAGATGATATTGAAGCCCAAATAGGAAATTTAGAAAATATAACACCATCCGCATTATCAAAATGGTCTAAAGAATATTATGGTTCTGGCAATACAATTGTAAGTATTTCTGGCAATTTTAACAAAAAAAAGATATTATCTATGATTAGGAAAAAACTTGGAAAATATACTAAATATAAAACTCGACCCTATTATAGAAACGTTTTTGCGCCAGGATTAGATGTTGGTTATGTTAAAAATGAAACCATTGACAATACAACTATATTCTTTGCTTTTCATTCACCTATTTTTTATAAAGATTTAGAAACGTATTATATTGATTTTTTCAAAGAATTTATTAATAGTGGTATGACTTCTATACTTATGTATGAATTGCGAGAAAAACGCGAACTTATTTATAATATTCAATTGGATAATTATACAACCCCATACGGAACGTATATATTAATAGAAACCTCTTGTAAAAATCACAATATAGAAAAAGCCGTCAAACATACGATAAGAACACTACAAAGACTTTCAGAAGGTAAATTTTCATCAAAGCATATGGAATACGTTCGAGAATCATATCTAGTAAAAAAATACAATGATTGCGAAAATAATGATTACATTTCCAATTTTTACGGCGAACAATACATAAATCAGTTGTTTAATTTAGAAAGCCCTTTAATCATTTCACCAAAAGAAATGATTGAAAAAATAAAAATATTACAAAAACCAGAATTCGTGGGCTTTATTAAAAAATTGTTAATTTTTGCAAATGTCAAAGTTGCTTATCAAGGTAAACGCGAGGTAAAAGGCTTAGACAAACAAATTTTAAAGGTTATTAAATAATTATACATCATCATCATCGTCATCATCTCCGATACAAGGAGCTAAATAAAATTTTATATAAGAATTAATTGTATCATCATCATCATCTTCATCTATCCAATGGTCTAAACTTAGTAACATCTTCATCGGAAAATCCTTTGAAAAATGTAAATGACTTTCTGAATTCAAAGATGAAAATTCACTCATCACCAATAGAAATTTAGTTGAAAATTCAATTTCTATTTTTACTTTATCCTCAATCGCAAATTCTTGCAATTGATCTTGAGGGATTTTTACCTGCATTTTACCCATATCGCCGTTTGTTTTTATAAATATGTTCTGCTCTTCATCAGAACCCAAAATTATTTGTGTTTTTTCTCCAAAATTATTCATTTGGGTCATGATTTTACTCCAATCTTGAGAATTTAATGTTATATCAACATCGTATTCCAACTCTGGTATCGTCAATTGTTCCGAATCAATATCCATCAATTTGATTTCAAATTCTTTATCAAATCCCGAACCTTCGAAATAAACAATTAGGTCATCCGAACTATCATGATAATAAGACCATCTTATATGTTGCCCTTCCACTAAACAACTATGAACTTTTGATAATACAGTGCAATTAACACCCATCACACTTGGTTGACTACATTCGTAAAAATCAAACCATTCTTTTTTTAATTTCAGTTCAAATATTATTACGTGCGAAGAATCCATACCTTGGGCGTATAAACCATCAATATCAAATACGAAATTAACTTCGGGACACACCTTCTGCATCTTCTTAATAATATCATTCAGTTGTTTTACCTTTTCCTTCTTAGATATTGTAAATCTCATTTAAAATAATATATAATTATTATTTTAAATCAATTAAGTTGCATTTGATATATGCTTCTTTTTTGTTTTTTTTTTAATTGCATCTTGAACGACCTCTTTAATTACTTCCTCGCTTACTTCCTTCGATACTTTCTTTTCCAATTCTTCAGTATTCAATTTTATTATTTCTCCTGATTTTTCTGCGCTTTCCATTCTTAAATTTGAAATATCTTCTTTCAATAATTTATTTTCATTTTTCAAACCATCTATTTCTTGTATTAATCCTGTAAGTTTTGTTAATTGTGGTCCAACTATTGCTATTTGTTGTTTCAACACCCCAACATCACGGATCGAATTTGACAATGTTTTAGCCAACGCATTTATTTGTGCGTTGTAATCCGGCCTTTTTGATTCTCGAATTTCATATACTTTAACAGCAACTTCAGTAACCCTTTTCTCTGTAATACTTTCATCTTTTATTACTGTCGGTGCTTTTAAAAGAGGGTCCAATTCTCTTTCTTTCCAACAATGTAAATATAACTTAAGTTTATTCTCAGTATAATAATTTTTCATGTCGATTTCATTCACCGATGCCCCCGGTGTTATAACATTGTTTGTTAATTGCTCTTCTTCTTCCTTACACATTTTTTCACACATGCCATTAATCCATTCTAATTTATTTAATCTAATTTCGTGCCCTGTAATTAATTTTAATGCTTGGGTTGGAGCAGTCAAAGAATACTGCTCCAATTGCCTTGTTTTTAATGCTAATTCATCCTCTGTCATCAAGTTATTCTGCGGTTGTGGAACAACCGTATTATTTTGAACCATTGGTGCGTTTGGAACAACTGCTGAATTTGAAAAATTATTTACTGGCGCATAATTCCTTGTTCTATTAGACAACATAGGTGGTTGCGAATTTCTTAAATTACAAGTGCTTTGGCCGGGTCTTAACCCAACACCCTTTAAACGTCTATCAAATCTACTCATATAATTATAATTAATACTTTATATTTAAGTTATTCACGCATTTCCATTATTATTTTATCGTGACTTTCATAATCATTAATTTTGAAATCTGTAAATTTATAATCTTCCATATTTTTTCTTAATTCAGATATTTCCAGTGTTGGAAAAGTATATGGAAATCTATCAATTTGTTGATTTAATCCGTTTTCATGGTCGTCATATATATGACAGTTTCCAATAAACATTATTAATTCTGTTGCTTCTAAATCACAATGATGTGCCAATAAATGTGTTAAAAATGAATAACTCGCGATGTTAAAAGGCAATCCTAACCCCAAATCTGCACTCCGTTGATATACAGTACAAGTTAATTTGTTGTCATCCGTTACATGATATTGCGATAATACGTGGCACGGAGGAAGCGCCATTTCTGATAATTGCGTAGGATTCCAAGCAGACATTACTAATCGCCTAGATGTTCTTTGTTTTTCATCTTTCAAATTTCTTACAATATATGCTAATTGGTCCATCCCCATTCCAGAATAATTATAATCACAAGTATAATAATGTGCATTAAAATGCCTCCATTGGTGGCCGTATATTGGACCCAAATCATTTTCTTTATACCTCGCCAAACCCCTTGTTTTTAAAAATTCCTTTGAAGCATTTTTATTCCAAATTTTAACACCTTGATTAACTAGTGTATTGTTATTCGTATCTCCGTTTATAAACCATAACAATTCTTTTAAACACGATTTCCACGCCAATTTCTTTGTAGTTAATATTGGCATAACATTATTATTTAAATCAAAGCGCAAAGCACCACCTATATGTGTCTTCACTTTTCCATTTCTTCTTGTTTCATTTGAACCAAACAATAATGTATGTTTAACCAAATCCAAATAGTGGCTCTCAGGGTGTTTTAATCTTGACATATTTCTAAACGTAAACATTATTAATTACTTTAGAAATAATATCTTTATACTCATTTTTTTATTCTTCTTATAAATCATATGGAAGTCGCAAATGAAGCAGCATCAGCATCAAATAAATTACAACAATCAGGAGGTGGCTTCGTCGGTCATGTTTTTTCTATGAATAATGATAATAAAAATGAATTATTTAATTTAGTACAATATTTAGTTATTATTGTTATTCCATTGATGTTTTTTAATAATTTAATCGACGATATTATACCTCCGCTCAACGAAAAAAAAGGACACCTTGAACTTGTCATTGAAGTAATCGGTCACTCACTATTGATTCTTGGACTCATTTATCTTTTACATCGTATTGTTACATATATTCCAACTCATAGCGGTAGAGCTTATGATAGTTTGAGTTTACTATCATTGTTATTGGCTGTTATAATGTTCAATTCCAAGATTGTTAAAAAATCAAAAGAATTATTTAATAGAGCAAAAATTGCTTGGGAAGGAAAAGAAGAACCAAAAAAAACCAGAAAAAATATAAAACAAAGAACCAACTCAAATATTGTTAGCGTCTCACAACCTATTTCTAGCGGTGTTCTTCCTCCCACTGTTCCTACACACCAGGTTCAAAAAGGAAATGGTTATGTAGAACAATTTCAACAAATGACCGCACCACAGGCTACTAATCAACCAACACCAACAATGCAATCACCCCAACAAGGTTTCCAAAATACACAACCACCAGCAATGTCGAATGAACCAATGGCAGCAAATGATGGATTTGGAGCCTTTAGTAGTTTTTAAATTTTCATATTTTATAATATAAAATATGAACCTAGAAAGTATTCATTCAAAAGACAAGGACGCGAATATTAATAATACCAAAAATGCAAAGGTTATATTACGCAATTGGTGCAAAATGCTTACGTTAGACCACCATAAGTTTGCTTTATTAGATAATACCAACCATTGTTACTATATTTATGAAAAAAAATATAATGAAATCAAACCACATCATTTCAACGGCAATACGTTGTTCAATTCTAATAAATTTATTCAAAATAATGAAAATGATATTATTTTTGAAAACAACAATTATAAAATCATTCTTATTGGCGAAAACTTAAAAAAAAAACAAAGGGACATTATTAATAAAAATATAAAATCTTGCCTTAAAAAGAAAAAAGCCATATATATTGAATTTTAATACATACTAATCCAATAAATAATTATATACTATTAATAATTATTTATCCACTATTTCATCTTTCATAGCATCTTGTATTCTTACCATACTGGCAACCCTTTTCTTTACTTCTTGTATTTGTTTTGCAAATTTCTTTTTATCTCCATATCCTTCCAATATTCCGTGTATTATTTTATTGTATTCATCTTGTAGTTTTGGTTTATCCGCAAAATACGGATTTGCATCTTCCCATTCTTTCATAGCGGATACGCTCTTATTCTTAATTTCTGTTCTTATATCTTGCGCTGCTTTATCTCCTATATCCTTTTCCCATTTATCGTCTTCTTTTACATAGAATTGCATTCTCTTTTCATCAGTACAGTGTATTGGTCTATCAGTTGGTGCTAGATTCCCTAGTTGTTTTTGTAATATATTTTGTATTCCCGCAACCGCTCCAAAGTCTTTCTGATACATAACATCTTCAAGTTGAACTTGTATTTGTTTAACAAAATCAGTTAAATTCATAGCATTCTTGCAGTGTTCGGTTAAATATACATTAACAGTCAAATTCTTATTATTACAGTTATTATATGTAATATGCTTCCCTTCTTTCGCTTGTTTCTTATATATATCAATAATCTCATCCTTATGCAGCAATTCCTTTTTTAATGTTCCGATTTCTTTCGATTTTAGCTTTAATTCTAAATCAACAATTTTCAATTTTGCTTTTTCTAATTCTTTATTTTCTAATTTTTCTTCGCCAGAAGCTTGGGGTAAAAAATCTGTATCATTTTTTGGGTACAAAACGGGTACAGATTTTTTACCCCAAATTTTCCCATGTATTTCAATAATTGAACCTTTGCTATGTTTTTCGCATTTTTTGAAATGACGAGCTAAACCAGAGCGATATTTATAAACGTTGTTACATTTATCACACCTAAAACATATATCTTTATTTTCAAAAAACGGCGACTTTTTTGTGCCGCCACGATTATGCTTCTTAGAATTCAAATGTCTCTTATAATCTTTTTTATTAGTCGTATTAAAGTCACAATTTTCACAATTATAAATTTTTTTATGGTAAGGGGTTTTTTCATCGGTGCTCATTATATATTAGGATAACATTATTTTACCCCTAAATACTTTTTTTTGTAATATTTAGTGCCTTTTTTTAAGTTATGTGATTTTTTTGATTTAACAAGCTGAATTTTCTTGCTAGGTAATCAGTAACAAAACTGAAAAACGGAAAAAGCGAACATTTTCGCCTCATATTCTTTCACCTATATTTGCGTTTTGGACATTTCAAACATGTCCGACCAAATGTCCAAAATGAAAAAGCGAACAAATAGATTTATATATATATTGCACAAAATGAACAAATATAAAAATTTGTAAAAAACAGAATGCCTAGGGTTATGGTAATGTCCGTTTTTTTAGCTTTCAAAAATATACCTACAAGACAATCATAGGTTTTGAAAATCGGTTGAAATCTTACCATTTATCGTAACAGAGCTTTTTCGCAAAAAAAGTTATGCAGCGGTCAGTAAGGCGTTTTTTACTACCGTAAAAAAATACAAAAATGGCAGCATTTATGGTAATAGAAATTTTCACAAGTCTAAAGGTCAGTCTCGCTCAGTCACAAGGTGATCTAGGTCTATTACCATAACATCGTAACAAACCAAAAAAAATAAAAATCGGGTCAGTAACAATATGCATACGGTGCTTTTTTCTAGGTTAATTGTAAAATAATTTAAAAGTATAAATATTATATATACAAATGAGTTTATTGGACATTGAGGAGATATTACAGGCAACCGAAAAATTAACAACCCCGTCTATTACCAATTTGACGTATGCTAAGGTTCAAAAATATAAAAACGATACATTGCAAAGAATAGGATTGCCACGAGAAAAATTAAAAGAATATAATAAAAAACTAAAAGATTATAGATATTGTGATGATGTATCAGACATACAAGATGGTCGATTTATAAGGTGGATTTCTTTGAAAAATCCGGATGATTTAAAATTGAGAAATGGAGCATTTGTAAGCGAGATATTAATATTGAATAATGGATTACACGTCCAATGTAGAAATAGGAATAGAGTATTTCAAATAAAATATGATGAATGTGAAATATTTCAAAAATTAACAAGAGAAGAACATATATTATTATCAGTATTATCAAATCTTGAAAAATAATCTCAATATATATTAATGAAGAGGAAACAGGCAGTTGTATTTGATTTGGATAAGACGATAGGATTTTTTACACAAATAGCAGTAGTAATGGAAGCAGTCGAAGATGTATTAGAACGCGAAATGAAATTACAAGAATTTTTCGATTTTTTAGATGTATATTCTCACGTATTTAGACCAGATATGTTTAAAATTTTTAATTACTTGAAGAAGCAAAAGAAACGGAATAAAGAATTAAAAGTGTTAATATATACGAATAATATAGGACCGAAATCGTGGGTAATGAATATAAGAAAATATATAGAAAAAAAGATAAATTATAAATTATTTGATAAGGTAATACCAGCGTGGAAAGTAGGGAAAGAAATATACGAGTCGAACCGAACAACACATAATAAAACATACGCAGATTTATTAAGATGTGGTAAATTATCAAAAAATTACAATATTTTATTTTTAGATGATTTAGATCATGAACAAATGCGAGTAGATAAAGTCACATATTTATTAGTAAAGAAATACAGATATGACGAAAGATTTGAGAAACTGATAGATACACTAATGAAATCAAAAATGAAAGATATAATGGTAAAAAAAATAAAATGTAATAATGAAGAATTAATAGAGATGAAATTAATAGCAAGCATAAAAAAAAGTTTTTATATGAAAGAAATGAAAAATTTTAAACAAGCGATAGTGCCAAAAGTATATCCAAAAGTAAAAAAATTTATAGATTCAAATAATAAAACAAGAAAGAGACGAACCAGTAAAAGAAAAACAATTAAAAAATAATATCAGAAGCAGTCGTAGTTACTTTTTTTGTTACTGAAACCGCGTCACCAGTCATTTTATTAAAAACATACATTAATCCTTCAGAGAATAACATAAAAGTACCAGCTGTAAAAACTATTCTACGATGAAATTCTGTAAATTTTATAAATTTATACGGATTAAAAAAATAAATAAGAAATAAAGAAACGAAAATTTTAAAATAAAAAGTAACAACGTCTAAAAAAACAACTGCTGGTTGCCATATATCAAAATAAGCTAAAGCAAATAATATATACCAAACATAATTTAATAATATAAATAAGTTTTCTAATAAATTCATTTATATTATACTAGTAAAATAAAACACTAATTATGGATTTTTTTGTAAATACTCAGAGACCTAGCACTTGCATCATCAGTATCTGTAAATTTCGGCATCCAAAAATAAGGAACGACATTGCCTTTTTCAGGAAAGTATTTTTCAAAAATCAATCGATAAAATAATTGTTCTAGAGTTTTGGGAGGATTAATGGTGATATTATGCTTTGAAATCAAACTTTCAATGATTTCAGCGTCGCTTTCAGGATAATTTTCACCTGTAAAAATTTTAGTTTTCACGAAAGTTTTAATAATATTGTGCCAAGAATTAGATTGTTTACTTACACCATCACTAAAAGCTTCTTTAGTTCTCCATAAAACTTTTTTAGGCAAGGTTCTACCATCATCAAATGCTTTTCTAAGAAGGAATTTTTCACAAAGCTGATTGGTTGTATGGCAGCGAATATAAGGAGGGATTGACAAATATGTTTGAACGAATCCCCTGTCTAAAAAAGGCGTTCTGGCTTCTAACCCGTGATTTGAAATAGAACGGTCCGACCTTAGAACATCAAAAAAGTGAATATTCTTTAAAAGATTTTTACATTCAATGTCGAAATTTTGAGGGTCATTGATATAATGGAAATATAAATATCCACCGGTGACCTCATCACTACCATCTCCGTTAAAAATCACTTTCGCGTCTGAAACATTTTCATAATCCTTGATACATTTTGAAATTAACCAATTCGGAACACTAGCTCTAATACTTGTAGTATCATATGTTTCAGTGTGATAAATTACTTTATCGATTGCTTCAAGTAAATCAGTTTCAGTTATTTCAATACTATGATGGTGTGAGCCAATAAAATCGGCAACAATCTGAGCGTTTTTTAAATCTTCTGAACCCGGCAATCCAATAGACCAAGTATGCAATTTTTTATGTATATTTTTAGGGCATTTTTTATAGTATTTTGAAACAAGAGAAGCAACGAGACTACTATCTAATCCACCTGAAAGAAGACAGGCAATATCTCTATCTGTATTATAAACTCTTTTTTTCACCGCATATTCCAATGAACTCCTAATTCTTTGGAAAGCAATTTTTTCAGAATTGATAGTACAATCAACCGAAATGTGGTCTACCGAATTGAAAGAAACAATTGGCGATGGAGTATAAGAATTGGTCTCGTTATTTTCATTTTTAAATAGCATATAATGACCGGGTGGAAATTGGGAAATTTCTAGAGCAGGGTCAAGTTTTATAAGTTGTTTCATAAGCGAAGCAAACCCATAAAAGTTGCCATTGTTCTTAGCCATAAATAAAGGGCGAACACCATATGGGTCTCGAGCAACATATATATTATTGTGTTTGTAATCCATCAAAATAAAAGCAAAAACACCATCTAACAAAGTTAGAGTTTGGGCAATACCATATTTAGTATATAAATGAATAATGATTTCACAATCAGAATTAGTTTTTAATTTGATATTCATATCTTTTGCCAATTGTTTATAATTATAAATTTCACCATTACAAATAAGCGAACAACTCTCAAATATAAGTGGTTGATGAGAAATTTCATCAAGACCATTAATTGCGAGACGATGGAATCCAAATGCAACAGAAGCATCTACTTTTCCAAAGCAGAGATTGCTATATTCTGGACCACGCGACTGACCTTTATTAAAAGCAGCCTGAATATTAGAGTTTTCAAATGTGTTGTTAATTAACGAGAAAATACCGCACATTACTATTACATATTAACAATTTTTGTTTTTATATAATTTAATTAAATAATAATTAAAAATAATATTTGAATAATATATCAATGACAAACGCACAACATGACGCATACATATGTCAGCAGTGGTTGACTGATGAATTAAATGATAAAATATTCAATAGAAATATACCATCTTCCACATTAGAGCCATACTTTGAATTTAGAGCAGTTGGAACAAGAGAACAAACTATGCCTGTATTTGACTGTAGAAAAAAATCAAAAATTCCATTAGTTCAACATGATTTTAGTGTAAACAAAATATTTAATCCAGGACAAAAAGCACCCATACGTGGATATTGTAATAATATAGATGTTGAAACACAATTAAGAAATACGATACACCCAATACAAAAAGGAAACGCACAAGGAATGTTTATCCCTGATACAAGCAGCGATTTATATAATTTAACTCACGTTCCGTTATACGAAGATACGCCTTTAGAAAAACAAGAACCACATAATCCAAATAAATGTGGAATTGGAACTCAATTTTTTTCGAATCACACAAGACAACAAACGAAAAATATTAAATTAGAATAAATATTATATTATAAATGTGAATAATATAATGTCAACGAACAAATTAGATTTATTATATTTTACAAATAACCAAGCTAGAAAACAGATACATAGCGATGAAAAACAAATAGAAGAAAAAGAAATAAATAAATCAGATATAAAATTTTATAGAAAAAGAATATTGCAATTAACGAAGGATTTGTTACGTGGGAAAAAAATGTCAAATATAATAAATGGCAGTTTTGACGCGTATATAGATACAGCAATAAAATCTTTTAAATTTGAAGATGAAGCAGAGCTATTGCAAGCCGAATTTAAAGATTTAGAGGAAAAAAAAAAGAAAAACAAAACAAGTACAGAATTTAAATCAAGTGAAAGTGATAAATTTATGATGAAGGATTTAAAAAACAAAAAAAATGATAATATAAAAAACTTTGCCATAATAAAAACAAAAAAAAAGAAAGAAAAATTGATAACACCAATACAACGAAAGTTTGATTTAAAAACGGATGTATTAAAAAATAAAGGGGTGAAGAAAAAGAAATCTAATTAATATATAATTAAAAGAATGAGTTCAATGAATAATGGAATAGCCACAATAAAACACACAATTTCAAACTTTCTGAACGGAGGTAAGAAAACGCGTAGAAAAAAAAGAAGGAAGAAAAATAAAAGAAAGAAAAGAAAAACAAAAAGACGGAAGAAGAAAACGCGTAGAAAAAAATATACACGAAGACTTCCAAATGTAAAGGAAATATTAAGCGATAAATGTTCGCCAAAAAAAAAGGGAGATATATTAAAATTCACGTGTTACACAAAAGCGTCTTTATATAAATTAAAGAATATATGGAACGCGCGACACAGTGATGCGAAAATTAAAACAAATGACCCAAAAGAAATATGGAAATATTTGAGTTCTCATATGGCAAATACGTGCGAAAGAGAGTCTTGTTGGTTAAAGAAAAATTGGATAAATCAAAAATTGCCAAAAAATATATTAAATAATACATTTGCTCCAGAACAACCAAATGAATGGAAAAAGAAACCGGCAGAATGGCTTACAAGTATAGATATATTAGACGTAATGAAACAATATGAAAAAACTTATAAAAATTTTGAATTTTTAGGTCCATCGCCAGTAGATTTTGATACTCATAAATTGTATGGGGAATGTGTATGGGAAGAATTATGTAAATTTTCATTAAAAGATATGATTAACAAGGGTAAAACACAAATAGGTATTGTATTTAATACCGACAAACATACAGAACCAGGAAGCCATTGGGTCGCAATGTTTATTGATAGTAAAAAGAAAAATATCTATTATTTTGATAGTTATGCGGATGATGCACCCGACGAAATAAGGGCATTGGGTAAAAGAATGCAAAAACAATCGGACGCTTTTGGGAAAAAATATGAATACATAGAAAATAAAAAAAGACATCAATGGTCTAATAGTGAGTGCGGAATGTATTGTTTGCATTTTATAATAGAACTATTGAAGGGAACTTCATTTAAAACAATAGAATCGAAAAGAATAGATGATAAATTTATGAAAAAATTAAGAAATATATATTTCAATAAAATATAATTAAAACTATTTTAGTTTATTTACATAATGTCAGTATTAAATAATGCAAATAAACAAATGTTGATTGAATTATGTGGAACACAAGGTATTTCAATAGACGACGATTTCCAAACCTTTTTTGAAAGGCTCTGTAATGATTATAACAACAATAGACTAGAATATAATAATATTCAAGAAATAAACAAACAAATATTAGCAGATTGTTTTTATTATTCTCAAAAAAAAATAGAAGCATTGTCAAATCAACAAGTAGCAACACAACAAGAACCGGCAAGAATAAACCAATATAACAGCATGGATAATATGGAATTGAAAACATTAGATTCAAAAGATCTACGAATACAAAAAGATAGTGATTTTACAATGAAATTAAAAAGCAGAGAGGAGGCGTTTCAAACATTAATACAGAAACCGGTACCGCAAAAGGTTAGTTTTGAAGATAAAGAACAAGATTTGCCATCGGCAAATTTAGAAGTATTAATGAATCAGTCGTTGGCAGATAGAGAAAAAGAATTAAAGCAAATATTAAATAATAAAACAACAGATAAAGCAAGGGAATGGTTAAAACCAATTGAGACATCGGATAAACCAAAACAAGAGAAAAAGGTTCGTTTTCAACAAGACGACCGCACTATGAATGATAAGCAAGATGTAGCAAATTTATTATCAAAATTAAAACCGAAATCAAACGAAAACACAGAAATAATAAATTTGTTAAAAAAAGTATTGGAGAATCAAGAAAATGTTAAACAAACATTAAATGAAGTGAAACAGAGATTAGATGAATTGAAAGTTTAAATTGGAATAAATTTCATATTGCCCGGATCATCAGGGTCATTGGCAGCGCGCATAACTGGAACTTGTGTATTTCTTACATCCCACATATCTTTATCAATAAGAACACCACTTTTATCTTCGGGGTCGTCTGGATTATCAAGAACAATGTAAAACTCGCCCCTTGGTATTTTAATATAACCAAGTTTTTTTGTAATTTGTTTTCTTTGGTTTAACCATAAACTATCTACGTATTCTTTTTTGTAATTAGGTTTAGAATGGAACCTTGATTTATCATAAGAGCCAAAATTATAACATACAATTTTTTCCTTTTTACGTCCATCTTTATATAAAGCACAATCTATTGACGTGCTTTTTATAACATTAAGAATTTCTTTATTAATTTTAGATTTCATATTGGATTTAATATAAAGATATTCATCTGTAGTAACAACTCGTTCGGGGTCATCTTCAGGGTCGGGCGATTTATCGTGTCTCATAGATTCACTTGTTAATTGATTTTCTCTTTGTTTTTTAGAAAACGTCATTATATATAAATAAACTTTTACGGTTCGCAAAGCTTCTGGTAATAAATGATGACTGCATATACGTCTTGCACGGCCGATTACTTGTTCTGTTCTAACGGGATGCCAATACGGGTCTAGAATATGGACGTATCTAACATTTTTAAGGTCAATTCCTTCGGAACCACTACTAGTAATCATTAGTGTTTTAATAACATCGCCAAATAAATTTTTTTCTTTATCAAAACCAACCTCTTCTAACGATTGAATGATGGTTTTTGGAACTTGGTCCCATTGACTATTGAAAATTTTACGAACAATTTCTTTTTCTTCATCATCTTCAGTACCAGTATATAAGGCATAACAATTTTTTCGCAAGTCTTCCTCGCTCATATTAACTTTCCAAATTCCACTTGAATCTTTCGCTATTTTAAATCTAGACCATGGAACACCCGATTGCGATTCTAAAATTAAAGAAAGAATACCGATGCCTTCTAGTGTTCTAAAATCGGAATAGATTAAATGGCAACCTCTGTGGCGATGGTCGCTTAATCTTTTTAAAACCAAGGCAAATTTCGGACTATATTCTAGGAGTTTTTTGGATTTATTCATATCCAAATATTTACCACCTTCTTCTTTTAATTTTGTTAAAGCAGCGTTAATTGCTTTGGTATATTCGCGTGCAATAGCTTTTTTGCTGTCAGTTGATTCTTTTTTTGCATCATCGACATCAAATCTACCATCAGCACTTTCTTTTCTTTCTTGAATTGATAATCCGTCAATAATCGATTTATCAATGCTTTTATTTACCGAAAAGTCGGAAGGCAAAGGTCGTCTAATTGATTCTGGAAAAACAAAATTACAATAAAGTCTTGAGAAAACCCTATAGGTTCCAGGATTATCAGAATACAATTCAGATGCTTTATCTGAAGCAATTCCGCGGGCAGTTGTTTTTTGAGTAGGTTTTTTTTTCTTTTTCCCTTCGGTTCTTTCGCCCATACGAGCTTCTTCATATTTTGACACCTGATAATCACTCATTTCAATTGGAGTATCATCTATATCTGTATCAGCATCAAATTTAGGCAACAAAGCTTCCTGCGCACTTCTAAAATACGAAGTAAGTCCCAAAATGCGTCTACTAAACATTAATTTATTTTTTAATTTTTTCGTGACAACATTGACAAATTTATTATTGAATGTTTTAAAAGTATCAGGAAGAGCCAATTGGGGTTCTGGTTTATGTGTAGTTTCAATTAATATATTATTTTTTTTCAATGTTTCCATTACAGCAACTTCAAACTGTTTATCGTCAATTTTACCTCTTTTATTTTTAACAATACCTTTGTATTGTTCTTTATTAACATAATTGACAAATCCATACGGATTTCTTGTAACTTTTAAGAAACGTTTATGTGGGTCGTAATGAATATAATCTACAAATCCGTTTTTTTTAAATATTTTTATTAATTTATCATTATCTAATTTAGATACGTGAGTAGTATCAAGGGTGAATTGAAATGTTTTAACATAACCCCTTAAAAGATTGAATAAAATACCAATTTCATTTGGATAATTAACAATTGGGGTGCCTGTTAGTAATACGACTCTACAGTTTTCCGCATCTAATAAATAATCATATAATTTCATAGTAATTGTTTCGCGTTTTTTATCTTTGCTAATTTTATTTGTAATTCTACTCACGAAATTATGTGCTTCATCTATAATTACAATTTTATTATCAAAAATATTATTGCGACCATTTAGTTTTTTTGCTTCAGTTTCGTATCCTTGTAATCTAGAATTATTTATTCCATTATAATTTATAAATTGATATTTATGACGAATCATATTATTAATTTGGTCTGTTATACTTGCTCTATCGCGTTGATGCTTATCATTAAAATTAGTTGGTTTAGTTTTATCAACCAACCAAGCTCCTTTATTTGCTCGAATATAAGCCGGGCTAAGATGCAAAACAGAAGATAATGCTTTTTCGAGGTCTTTGTCAATTACACCCTCTTCATTTTCAGTTTTAATAAATTCCCAAAATTGATTGTCTTTATATAATGGGTCGCCGCATTTTTTTAATTCTTTAATATAATTTGATTGTAATGATGCAGGGGTCATTACCACAACAGTATTTGCTGCTTTTATACCTTCTGCTATAGCAATAGAAGAACAAGTTTTACCAGCACCTAACCCGTGGTATAATAATAAGCCTCTATAAGGACTATGTAAATTAATATAATCTCTAACAATTTTCTGATGTGTCAGTAAGCTAAAATTTCCTTTTTCTTTAAAATCATCACAAGACGCTTGTTTTTTATCCGATTTTATTTGAGAGGTATATTCATTGCCAAATACTGAATTAATAAAATTGGTAAAATAATCTCGATTGTGCTGATAATAACTTGGTGGATTTATATCAAAATTTTCGTATTGTGGTTCAGGCAATCTGTCAACTAATAATTTACCTTGTCCGTCTTTTATTTTGATAAGTTCTTTTCTAACCTTGAAGAAAGGTTCCGAAAATTTTTCTTTTTTTGCGATGGATTTTTTAGGTTTTTTTCCTGGTAATCTTTTCATTCTGCCTAATTTTTTAGGCAATGGTTTTATAATTTTATCATCATCTTTGAATTGGGATGGTTTCATGGTAGACGTAGTTGGTTTATTAAATCTACCCGCAATTCTTCTTTCAAAAACACTAATGTCTCTAGGTTCTTCTGATAAACCCAATTGTTTTCCTTGCATTTTAATTTTAATTGATTTTAATTTAGCAGGAGTTTTTTTAGTTCTAAATTTGTCTAAAAGTAAAGACATTATATAAAGTAAAATCATAAAAAAGTTTTATATTGTATTTAAAATGGAAAGTATAAAAGAATTACATATATTATCGAACACGCCTATTCAACCTGGTAGTCCAAAAAAGCCAGATACACCCAAAAGAAAACAACTCAAGCGACTGTTTAAAAGGAGTAGATTAAAAAATAAATTTGAATCGCCTGCCATCAAATCTATTGAAAGGACTATTGTATCAAAGCACACTGTATCGGATGAATTTTCATTGACAATTTAATAGTTGATACCCCAATTTACAGGCGGACTGTTCTGCTTTCTTTTTAATTTTATGCTTTGATTCACCTAAAAATAACCATACTTTATTATTTCTATTTTCGATATAATAAGATATATTTTCTAGAGGATTTTCACTGTGAAATGTCAGATCACCACAATCTGTATTCGACAACTCGCTTACTATAGTATCATAGGTTGAGGCGTCGCACCTTCTTAATCCATGTGAATCTTGATTTATACACAAAAACACTCCCATATGATATCCATCGTCTTCATCCCACTCGTTAATTTCACAATAAATTGGAGTAACTTTAAAAGCTTTCTGTAGAACAACCTGTAATCTGTTTTTATAATTTTCATCTTTTTGTAACAATTCAATCCAATTAACGTGAGTATCAAATACTTCTTCTACGAAAATTTGACATATATGAAAACCAGGTCCAGTTACAAATACATCTTTATACCAATTATGTTCGTCATTTATTTTAACTTTATTGAAATCTAAAAACAAAGCTCCTAAAAATGCTTCAAATAAACAGCCCAATTTTTTTAAATTAGTTCTCGTTTTCTTTTCCTCAGCATTTGCGGACATAATATACCATTTATTGAGACCCATCTCGTAAGCCATTTTACCAATCGATTCGTTTTTTACAAGAGCAATTTTTTTTTCTGTCATAAAACCTTCGTTTTCCTTTGGAAATCTACGATATAAATAATATTTAGTGATTGCTTCCAATATTCCATCGCCTAAAAATTCTAAACGTTCATTGGATTTAGTTTTTAAGGATAAACAATCATCTGGCTTATCCGCAATAATTACATCATTTGCTTCATTTTCCAATTTAGGTCTTTTACAGTAAGATTTATGAACGAACGCTCTTTTGTAAAGATTGAAATTATGAACCTTACTTGGTACGCCATATTTCTTTAAAATATCGCTTACCTGCTTTTCTCTAATTTCATTATTGTTGTGATTGTATGGATTGAAGACAACTTCTTCATTACTTACTTTGACGTCGCCGTCATTTAAAATTTCTTTGTCAATAAAAGTTGTCATTATAGTTTAATTTATATTTATACATTTAAATCAATTTATTAATGTATAAATATAAATGTTTAAATAGTATATATGGCTTCATTAGCAACCGAACCTTTGCCACCATTAAATATAAATTTAGAAAATATAAAAATTATATTAACAAATGGTAATGACAAATTATGTAGTAGGAATGAGTGTAGAAAAGCTAAAATAGCAACGATAGTATCAGGTGAAATTATAATTAGTAGTGATCCAGAATATAAATATGGAGACGAACAGGCATTGTCTGTTTATAAAAAATGTTTTCCTGATTCTGATAAAGAAGAAGCATCCTGTCGTTTGTGTCTTTACAAATTAGATGATGATGAAAAAAAAAGGAAAGCTATGCTAAAAAAACCAGTTAACAAAAGGACAGGAGCTAAATCAAAAGAAAGCCACGGAAAAACTTTTGAAGGTAATATAAATGAATGTATTTCATCATATTTCCAAACACCGGAAGCAAACGATGAGGCCAAGACAACATTCGAAGAAGCGCAAGGTACGTATGTAAATAATTTACTAGCTATTTTTCCACAAAAACAAGAAATATCTCTTCCAATGTTTTCAAATACATTTATACCCTTTTTAGAACACCCAAATGACCCATTAGATGTATCCGTTCATCACTTTCATGATATAAGAATTGGATTTAAAACAGGTCCTAATGTTTTACCCGCTGATAGAATAGATCAACAATTATATCCTATTATACAAACAGCAATGAATTTACCTTTAAGTTACAAAAACGAAGCTCAAGAAGCATTAAGGAGTTGTATGGGAAGTGGAATAAATATTAAATATTTTGAAAGTAAAGAAGTGGAAAATAATGTTGGTATTAAAAAATGGTATCCAAAAAGAATGGACATGGCAAATTATTTAACTTGGTGGAATGATACACGCAATAATCCTGATAATAAAATAACAGTAGATGAATTAAAACAAATATATGGTAATGATTTCAACCGAGAAATAAGTTTTGATATATTGCCATTCGTTCTTATGTTAGGATGTTGGAGTGAAATAAAAGACACAACTACAAAATTAGAATATAAATGCGGTCAAGGTTGTTGGATAGTAAAATTTCAATATGATGAATCTGGTGTATGTCCTGCTGTTAATAAGTTGTGGGGCGATCCAGATCTGTATGGAATATCAGTGGGTCAGTTTAAAAATTTATTATTTCAATTGGCAAGTGTTGAAAAACAGATAAGAGAAGAGCAACAAACTATAAAAAACAATTGGTTAAATATATGGAATTGGCCGCCAAAAGATAAAGAAAAACAAACAATTGTCTCAAATACAGGGAAATTAAAGTATAAAACGATAAAAAAAAAATCAGTGATTCCGACTGTTGCCTATATGAATGAAACAGATGAAAAAATACTAAAATTAATTTTTAGATGGTATGGTCCAGCAACATTAGAACATGGTAAAATAACTCCATTGGGAATGCAAGCTGGTTCTGCTTTTCATAATTTTGTAAATTATACAGAGTTTCAGGCTAAGTATATAGCCTGGAGTGATGACCCAAGGACGGTATATTATGGAGGGCAAAATTCAAGTTTAACAGGAATAGTAGATACTATTAAAAATGCAATAAAAAGAGCCGGAGGTCTTCATACATTAGGTCCAAAAATATTTAGTTATAAAGGAACAGAAATAATAAATGGAGAGAAAAATAGAGATAAAATACAAAACAAGAAAATAAAAGAAATATTTCCTAGGGACTGTAGAGCCCCACAGGGCAATTTATCGCAAACTAATATAATTGAATTTTTAAATGAAATGAGAAATACAGGAGAAGCAATTTATATTCCAAAACGAGATACTTTATATAAACTATTTGCTCCTATTCAATATAACTGGATTGATAAAGTAACCTCAAAAATATATTCTTTAATGGAACTAAAAAAACTATATCAAGCAATAATTCCAAGTGGCGGAGGTGTTGGCGACGATGAATTAGAAGATTTGTTAGATATTGTATTATATGACATACCCGATGATAATACAAGTGAATTTGTATCGGTATTAGATAATTTAAATAAATTAGAATATAGTTTACGACATAAAAATATAACTCCTGATAATCCAAATGAATTACAAAATTTAAATAATATCAAATTTGATATTATTGATATAAATGATAGATTGGAAAATGTTGAAGAAGAAGCATTGATACATAAACCATTTAATAAAATAATAGAAATATGTAATGAAGATCCCAACAATCGCCATTTGACAGATGTTTTGAGTTGGGTGACACAATTAAAAAAATTACTTATGGATTTAATAATAGAATTAAAAAATGATTTACCAGGAAAAACATCAATTGAAGGTTGGGAAAATTTTGTTGATGCTGGAGGCGTTGCTGTTGTTGTTCCCCGTTCTGCTCTGGCACATATTGTAGATTTTCACATGAATAACTTTAAAAAGACATATCAAATGCAGGGTGTAACGACTAGATCATCGGTTACCAGTGAAACCGAAACAGGTAAAACTTCACCACTGCCAGAAAAAATATCAGCAGAATTTGTAGAGTATCATTTCAAACCATATCAAAAATTGGAAAGATATTTGAAAGATTATATATTATATGAAAAAGATAGCAAGGTTTTTTTAGGATTTCAATTTTGGAAAGATGTAGTAGATGAAATATATGATAGATATTACCAAGAGAACGATGATAAAGACATAGAGATAGAAAGATTACGACAACAATTAGATGATTGTTTGAAAAAATTACCAAGCGATAGTGGCAGTGGCGGTGATACCGATAATAGAAGTAATGATGGTAATGATGGAAGTGGAAGAGGAAGTGATGGTGATGATCAGGGTAGTAGTGATAAAGCTAGCAGTAAAAGTAGCGGCAATATGAGTATAGGTAGCGACAAAACAGGAGATAGCACTTTTAGTGGATTTGCGTCTCTACAGCAGGGAGAAGACAAGAAAGGTGCTTTTGATGTTAGTGATCTTAGTTCTAGTTTAAAGTCTATCAATAGTTCAGGTAAGGGGTCAAAAGGTTATTCAGCACATAAAAGTGACGGTAAAGAAAGTGGACACGATGTAAAAAGAAGAATAAAGGGTAAAACCTTATATATACCAGAAATTGACGACGAAGAAGAAGAGTTAAGGGCTATTTTACACAGTAAAATAGCTGGATACAGTCTTGATCAGTTAAATCAATTAAATAGACATATGAGCAATGGTTCAAGGTTGAGTGAAGAAATGGTTATGAAAATTTCTCCGACAAGTATGTTTTCTCAAAATCGGATCACATCTAGTTCTATAGATGGTGCGAAAGACCCATTTGATCCTGAATCGCCAAAAAAAAGTATGAGAGAAGAAGACGCAGAGGAAGCACCGATTGATAGTTGGTATGGAATGAAAATTATAGAAGCAAGGGATAGTCTAGCTATAGAGGAAACATTAGGAGTTAATTGGTTAAAAATTTGGAGGGCGCATGAAAAATATGCCAGGGAAAATTTTGGTGAAGATATATTTAAAACCCCGGATGAAGTAGAAGACCCGTTTCTAGGAAAAGGGGAAGAGGGAAGGAAATTAATAGAGAGCATTATTACATGGGTTCCTGGAACAAACAGGAAAGGAGGAAAGAAGAAAAGAAAAAAGAAGAAAACAAGAAGAAAAAGGAAAAAGAAAAAAAAGAAAACAAGAACAAAAAAATAAATATTTTACATATTTTAAAATATTTATTAACAATTAGCAATATAAACGGGGACATTAACTTTTTGCGTTTTAGCAAGAAACATACCGAAAAAAACCCAACCAATATTATGGAAAAGTTCTTTCATATAATAATCAACGGTTTGATTTAAATTTTCAACCGTGCAATGTTTATTATACAGTTTTTCAGCATCTCTCCAATGTTTATCAATTTCGACCTCATATTGAGTTATCAAAGGGGTATAATTTTTAGCAGGGTATGCGAGGAGCGATATTTTAGATAATACCGAACAACAATTTTTTCGTTTGCTATCTATTTCTTGCCAATCTTCGGGGATTTGGTTTTCAAAATCATCTTCAGACGAATCAATATTTTCACTGTCTTCCATGGAAAATATTTCATCTTCGCTTGAAACAGCGGCTTCTTCTTGAACTGGAGTATTTACTTCTTTGGAGGCGAAAGGATTTAAAGCGAACCATATACCTGAGCGGCCGTTAGGTTTGGAGGTGTTACTTGGAGGAATATTAATATTATCAGACTTTGGCATTTATATAAATATATAATATTTTTTATTTAAATATTTTTTTAAATGTATTAAAAATAAAAAAAGATTTACATTTATAATGTTAATAAAAGTTGATTATAGAGAGAAAAAACTAATAGGACAGTTATTAAAATTAAAGGACAATGAGAAATTGGATAAAATAAAAATAAAAATTGAAAATTTACCGGTTGGTGATATAATAATATGCGATGATAAAGATAAAGAAATCATTATAATAGAAAGAAAATCTTTATCAGATTTGGCTAGTTCAATAAAAGACGGCAGATATGCCGAACAAAGCTATAGATTGAACGGACATTCTATGATAAATCATAATATTGTATATTTATTGGAAGGAATTATAGCAGATTGGTCTGATAAAAAAGCAAAATTAACAAGAACACCTAAAAAGACATTATATGTCACGATGTTTAGCTTACAATATTATAAAGGTTTTACAACCATAAATACAAAAAATGTAGAAGAAACAGCGGAATATATAATAAGAACAGCGGATAAATTATCTCGTGATAAGAAGCAGTGTTATTATGATACATCGTGTAATTATGTTCCATATACATCTGTAGTAAAGAAAGAAAAAAAGAAAAATATTACACCTAAAAATATTAATATAATAATGTTAAACCAAATACCAGGTATTAGTTTAAAAACGTCTGAGGCAATACTTGAAAACTATAAGACTGTATATAATTTAATTAAAAAATTAAATGAAAATTTAGAATGTTTAGATGACATTAAGTTGAAAACTACAAACGGGGAGAGAAAAATATCGAAAACTTCAATTAAAAATATAAAAGAATATCTTTTATAAAAATAATAATATAAAAAATTTTGAAGTGTTATATTATAACAATGTCTGCAGGTTTATTAATAAACGAAAACAATATTTACGGGATCGTAAATCCCCCACCGGCACCAACCGCTTACAATCCAAAATCTTGGCAAACAGTAAATTCGGCAGCTGTGAATTGGGCTACTTTTGTAGATTTATCTAGTAATTTTTACACTCTTACAAATGGCGCGGACGCTGCACTAGATACAATAAAAGAATTGTCAGATTATTTGACAGACGGTAACATTACTGGTGGTTTAGTAACATCATTAGCTGCAAAAGCACCATTAGACGCTCCTACATTTACGGGCGACGTGACACTATCCGCAAACAAAAGCTTAATAATAACAACCAATAATGGAACAGATGGTTTATTTTTAGGAGGAACAAGTACGGCACATTTAATAACCGCAACAGCAGCTGAATTAAACTTTTGTGTTGGACTGACGGGGGGAACTTTGCAAACACAATTTGCTGCTAAGGCACCGCACGTAAATCCAACCTTCACGGGAATAGTTACGTTGCCAACGATTGATAGTAATTCGGGGGATACATCGGCAGCAACAAAAAAATATGTAGATGACAACACATCTGGAGCAATCACGGGTGCTGCTTCAACCATAAAAACAGCTGATTTGTCTATTTCAAAGGCGTTGGTTTCTAATGGATCTGGGAAAGTCGCCGTGAGCGCGGTTACATCAATCGAACTAGGACATTTGTCTGGAGTAACAAGTGGCGTTCAAGCACAAATAACCGCAAGAGCTGCAAAAGGTGCTAATTCAGATATTACTGCCATAACAGGTTTAACAACGATGCTGGCAATAACTCAAGGGGGAACAGGTGCCGCAACAGCCCCTCTCGCAAGAACAGCTTTAGGAGTTGATATTGCGGGTACAGATAATTCTACACCTGTATCATTAGCAACCGTTACAGGTAATTATTTGACAATATCAGGACAAGCTATTACAGCAGGAACAGTTCCCGTCGCATTAGGGGGTTCTGGTGCTACAACAGCATCAGACGCAAGAACCGGTTTAGGTGTCGCTATTGGTTCAGACGTTCAAGCATATCACGCTAATTTAGCAGATATAGCAGGATTATCAAAAACAGCCAATAACTTTATAGTAGCAGATGGTAGTAATTTTACATTAAAAACGGCAGCAGATTCAAGAACTGCTTTAGGACTAGGTGCTTTAGCAACTGCTGCAACGATAAACAACGCTAATTGGACTGCGGATGGTGCTGATTTAGCACTAGTAAATGGTGGTACTGGTGCTTCAACAGCAGCGGCAGCAAGAACAAATTTAGGTGTCGCTATTGGTTCAGACGTTCAAGCATATGATGCTGGTCTTCTTTCAATAGCAGCATTGACAACAGCCGCAAACAAAATGATATATGCGACAGCAGCTGATACATATGCTGTAGCTGATTTAACAGCAGCGGGTAGAGCTTTATTAGATGATGCTGATGCTGCCGCACAACGCACGACACTTGGATTAGGAACAGGGAGTGATGTAGTATTTAATCAAGTTACAGCAGCTCTTATAGGAAATGCTTCTACAGCAACAAATTTAGCAGGTTCCCAAACAGCACAATTTGTATATGCGGCTCCAAACGGAAATAATGGAACTGCTGGTTTCAGAGCTTTATTAGCAAGTGATATTCCAACGTTGAACCAATCTACAACAGGTAATGCTGCTACAGCAACTGATTTAGCAGGAACAAAAGCAGTCAATTTTGTATATGCTGGTCCAGGTTCAGGTGTTGCCGCCGCCGCTCCAAGCTTTAGAGCATTGGTTGCTGGTGATATTCCAACATTGAACCAAGCTACAACTGGTAATGCTGATACAGCAACAAAAATAACAAGTATTACAAACAGCAATATAGTTCAGTTGACAGAAACACAAACATTAACCAATAAAACACTTACATCACCGACAATTACAGGCACTGGAGCAATTGCTGGAACATTTACAGGCGATTTGACTGGTAATGTTACTGGCGATGTTACTGGCAATGTTACTGGTGATTTGACAGGAAATGCTGCTACAGCATCCGCTGCTGATGGAGGTAGTGCTTTAGAATTAGCATTAGCAGCCAAAGCAACATCTGCTAGCCCAACATTCACAGGCGTAGTTACTTTACCAGCAATTACTACAAGTTCAGCTGCTACATCAGCTGCTACAAAAGCATATGTTGATTCGGTTGCTTCTGGATTAGATACAAAAGAATCTGTTAGAGTAGCAACGACAGCAGCTGGAACATTGGCTTCATCGTTCGCAAATGGAGAAACAGTAGATGGTATAACATTGGCAACGGGTGATAGAATTCTTATTAAAACCCAAGCAGATGGCAGTGAAAATGGTATTTATACAGTTAATGCTAGTGGTGCTCCAACAAGAGCAACCGATTTTGACACTGATGCTGAAGTTACGGCGGGTTCTTTTACATTTGTAGAAGAGGGAACAACAAATGCAAATGCTGGCTTTGTATTGTCAACAACTGGCGCAATTACAGTGGGAACAACAGCATTATCATTTACACAATTTTCATCGTCGGCAACAGTTACTGCCGGAACTGGTATAACAAAAACTGGTTCTACTTTAAGTGTAGATGCGGCACAAACACAAATTACTTCGGTAGGAACATTGTCTGCATTAACAGTTGGAGGAAATCTCACGGTTTCAGATGGCGCTTATGATTTAGATGTAGCTTCACATGACGGGTCAAATGGTTTAAAATTAGGAGGAACATTAATAACCGCAACCGCGGCACAATTGAATTATGTAGATGATGTCACAAGTGGCATACAAAGTCAATTAGATGCGAAGGGAACAGGAAGTGTATCATCATTGAGTGATTTATCTATTACAGCAACCACAGCAGAATTGAATATTCTGGATGGTAGTGCAACAACCCAAGCAACGGTAACTCTTGCTGATGGAGATGGTGTTGTAATTAGCGAGGGTGATGTTATGACACAATGTTTAGTGTCTGATTTTAAAACATATGTTGCTGATCTTACTTTAACAACAGCAGCACAAGCCGCGATTACATCTGTAGGAACATTGACTTCATTAAAAATTGCCAATGATGCAACTATTGGCAGTGCTGGCGACGCCGATGCTATTACTATAGCAGCAGATGGCGTTTGTACTTTTTCTGCTGGTATAAGTGCCCTCAACGGCGTGACAGGTAATGTAACTGGTGCTCTTACTGGTAATGCTGATACAGCAACCGATTTAGCAGGAACAAAAGCAGTCAATTTTGTATATGCTGGTCCAGGTTCAGGTGATGCCGCCGCCCCAAGCTTTAGAGCTTTGGTTGCTGGTGATATTCCAGACTTGAATCAAGATACAACAGGAACAGCAGCTAATCTTTCAGGTTCCCAAACAGCAAACTTTGTATATGCTGGTCCAGGTTCAGGTGATGCCGCCGCCCCAAGCTTTAGAGCTTTAATTGCGAGTGATATTCCAACATTAAATCAACATACATCGGGAACAGCAGCAACAGTAACAGGAGCGGCACAAACAGCAATTACATCAGTGGGAACACTTACCGCATTGACAGTAGATGATGTTGCGATTGATGGAAAGGTAATTACAATGACTGGTTCCACAGGTGATACAGCAGTTCTTACAGTAGCTGAACATGGTGCTTTGACAATAACAACAACTGATGCGACAGCAGAAGGAGCAAATATAACAATAACAGCAGATGGAACAGCAGAATTAGCAGGAACAACAGTAACACTAAATTCATCTGGTGGAATCACACTAGATGCTGATAATGGAACAATTACATTTTCAGACGGTGGTAACAGTCTAGGAACTATTACAAGTGCTGGTTATAGTGGAAATGCCGCAACCGCTTCATCCATAACAGGATTAAATGCATCAGTTAGTGATTTGAATATATTGGAGGGTGTTACTGCTGTAGCAGCAGAATTGAATAAATTAGCTGGATTAACAACAAGTAAAACAGAGTTGGGCGTATTAGATGGAGATGCGGTAAGTGGTCGAGCAACGGTACCATTAGCTGGCGGTGATGGTGTTGTAATAAATGATAATGGAACAATGAAACAATGTTTGGTGTCTGATTTTAAAACATATGTTGCTGATCTTACTTTAACAACAGCAGCACAAGCCGGGATTACATCTGTAGGAACATTGTCTGCATTAACAGTTGGAGGAAATCTCACGGTTTCAGATGGCGCATATGATTTAGATGTAGCTTCACACGACGGAATAAATGGTTTAAAACTAGGAGGAACATTAATAACAGCAAGTGCTGTTGAATTGAATTATGTAGATGGAGTATCAAGTGGCATACAAAGTCAATTAGATGATAAAGCAAATTTGGCTAGTCCAACATTAACAGGGGCGCCATTGGCACCAACCGCTACAGACGGAACAAATACAACACAATTAGCGACAACACAGTTTGTTACAACAGCAATCGCAAATACAGATGTTAGCAATGCAACAAACCTTGCGACAGCTTCAAAGATAGTAAAAAGAGATAGTAGTGGTGGGGCGGCATTTGAAACGGTGACGTGCACGGTATTGACGACGGGGACGGGAAGCGGGGTTGGTGCGAGCGTGACAGACCTTACAACAAGAGTAACAGCCTTAGAAAATTCGGTTAAAATCACATCGGTCGCACCAACCACCTCTACAGTAGGAGTAGCTGGAGATATGTTAATTAAATCTGACGGAGCTACAATGTATGTATTGCCATCTATTACGGGTCCTGCAAATAATTACAGTTACAATTGGAGACAAGTAAGTCTTGGAGCAATCTAATAAATTTTGTTAATTAATATTTTATAAAAAAACTATTTAAAAAATATTAATGAATATAAGTTATAATGGCAGAATCGAACGTCAACATGAAAGTGGAGGAAACTCCAACAGAAAGCGGAGAATCCGCACCAGCACAAAGGCAAGTTAGTCTTACGCAAATTCCCGTAAATACGGAGAACGATGCGTTGAATATGCTAGTAGCATTTCTACAAGTAGCACAAAAACGCGGAGCATTTACATTGGAAGAAGCGGGAAAAATTATGGAATCCGTCAATGTGTTTCAAAAGAATGCTACGCAACAAGCAGCGAACGTGCCTTTACCAACAGTAGAAGAAGAGAAATAAATAAATAAATTAATAATTAATATATTTGATTAATTATTAATATCCAGAACCTAAAATTGGTTTTTCATCGGGTTTTCTAGTCCTACCTTCAAATTTACCAGATAAGATTGCTTTGTGCGTAGCTTCGTGTCCTTTCCAGTTTTTAGACATGGGGTCTTCAGAATGTTGTTGTTTATCGGCTTTAGTTTCAAGTCCAATCATTTGGTCTTCGGGATCAAAGCTTGAAAATTGATTTTGGTTAAATTTTGGTTTTGAAAGATTAGCATCTGTCAATAGCCTTTTGATATTTTTATTTTCTTTCTGTTTAAAAACACTTTCAATTCCAGCGTTGGGTTCTAAAGGATTGACTAATAAACGGTAACCTTTTCGGTTTTGAGCGTCATAAGTTTCTTGGAAATATAGAACGGGGCACTGAATGCCATTTTCGCGTTGAAATTCCCAATAATCGATATATTCGTCTAAATTATTAAAAACAATAGGATTTATTCCAGCAATTCGTGGTGCCCTAGTGTTGATTAAATGTAGAACATTTCCTTCGCGCAATAATAAATTAGGACAATCTTTATTTATTAAATCTGAATTGTTTTCATATTCACTTGGTTTATATTTTGGTTGTTCGTATCCTTCAGTAATATTGTGTTTATAAGTACAACAAAAATAAAAACCAAGAATAAATGCTAAAACTATTAATTCGGTTTTCATATAATATATTGTAATAAATAAATTTCTAACCAAAGTATAAATGGGATTAGAAAAAAAATCGGAAATCAAAACAATTATATTGAATAAAAGGAGTAAAAAAAAAGCGAACAAGGCCGTTCAAAACGGGGTTGCTATAGTGGCATATATGGCACCTTGGTGCGGTCATTGTAAAGAATTGAAACCAACGTGGGATGGGTTAATGAAGAAACTAAGTAAATTGCAAAAAAACGGGAGGAAATTAAAATTACAAGAGTCGGGGTCGTTAATAACCTCGATGGAAGGCAATGAGAATTTTTTGAATGTAGATGAGAATAAGCCGGATGGCTGGCCTACAATTAGAATATTTAGAAATGGTATAAAGCAAGAAGATTATGCAGGCGGCAGAGATATGGAATCGTTAACCAATTTAATAAATAACGAGTTTGGATTGGTTATGAGTGGGGGAAGAAAAAAGATAGGGGGGAAAACGCGTAGAAAGAGAAAAAGACGGAGAAGGAAAACCCGTAAAAAATGGTTTTTTGGATTATTTTAATGTCCGGTTTCACCAATATAACTGATCATAATACCATTAATTGTGCTAAAAAAAGCAAGTATAATTATTATTTTAATCAAATCTAAAAATTCTGGAAATTTTAAATTAAAATTAGATAAACTTTTACCTCTATTAATTCCAATATTATAATGCAGCATTGCTTCTATAAAAAAAACCATGAAAGTAACAATAGTAACCATAAAATTCATATTATATATATATAAATTATATTATATATATAATTATTTTAATAGATTGGGATAGAAGAACTGCATGCTAAAAATAGGCGCGCTTGTAAAAGACTGTCCAATACTATCAAATAATGCGGGTTTTTTACCTTCAATGCCATGACCGATAAATTGCATGGTCCAACCAAAGCAGAATAAGCACCAAGCAAGGAAATATTTTCTTGGGATATTTGATTGGATATAATGATTGGCAAATTCAATAATTGTAAAATAAACAAACATGGTAAGACCAGGAAACAAACCATATGAAATATAATAACAAATATAAACATTTGAGATATTGCGTCCTAGAGAAAAAGGCACAACTCTAGCCCATCGAGGGGCATCATTAAAATAAAGAACAACGTTATTAGTAGCAATTCTAATAGAAAGAACTATCATTGGAATACAAAAGGCGTGAATCATTTTATTAACATAATTTTTATGATATTGATTATAAAAATCAAGAGGGTCTGAGGGTCCATAAACTACTGTATCCATTTAATAATAAGTAAAATTATACATTTAAGTCGGTTAATAAATTGATTTAAATGTATTTTTTTATTTATATTTAACAAATGAAAATACAAGTAAAACTATATGATTTCAATATTGAAGATATAGAAAAAGAAGAAGAAGAAATAGACGAAGAAGATGATGAGAAAAAACCAGAATTTGGATGTAATAAGTTATTCAGAATACAAATGTTTGGAATGGATGAAAGGGGGAATGATTATTCTATCATATCAGACGACTTCAAACCATTCTTCTATATAAAAATTCCAGATGATTGGACAATACCAATAAAAAATACGTTTGTATTATACTTGAAAGAATCGTTGGGTAAATATTATAGAAAAGCGTTGCTAGAAGATCAATGTAAATTGAGGAAAAAAAAAGATTTATATGGTTTTGATAATGATAAAGAGTATAAATTTATAGTAGTAAGATTTAATTGTTTGAAGGCGTTTAATAAAGCGAAGAATTTATGGTATTCACCATACGATTCAAATAAAAAAAGGACACTCTTGAAAAAAGGATTTAGATTTAAATATCAAGAAAGGTGGTATTCAACTTATTTATATGAAGCAAAACTGCCCCCATTGTTGAGGATGTTTCATATAAAAGAAATAAGTCCTTCGGGGTGGATAACCGTAAATAAAGAGGTATATTCGAAGCGCATAAAAAAATCAAGGTGTAAATATGAATTTGATGTATCATATAGAGATATTGTTCCTTTAAACGAAAAAGAAACATTGGTTCCAATGAAAATCATGAGTTGGGATATTGAAGCGAGTTCGAGCCACGGTGATTTTCCATTGGCAAAAAAACATTATAGAAAATTGATACAAGAAATAATAGAATATTGGATAAAAAATAAAGAAAAGTTAAAAAAGAAAAACTTGGAAGAAAGAACGAATATGTTTCGACGAATGATGTTAAAAGCGTATGGATTTGAGGTGAAATGTGATGCGAATATAAGCAAAATACATACTAATTCAAAATTAAAAGGGAGAGGTATAGTAGAAGATTGTATACAAAAAATTATAAGTTATAAAATAGGCAGGTTAATCGCAAAAGCAAAAAAACCGTCAAAATGGGAAAGAATGAAAAGCGGGGCGTGGGAAGGCACAGAAATGTCTATAGAAGAAATACAGGCAGAAGACGATGAGGAAGATAGTTATATGCCGAAAGAACAATGGATTCCATCAAATATACCGAAAGATATTTTTAATAATAATATAATATACTGTTTGGATTCAAATTTAGATGCGGGAAAGAAAGTAGTTTTATTAGATAGAGCATTGGAATGGAGAAGTAAAAAAATGGATGAAGAAGGTTGGCCGATAAGAGACCATGCGGTTACGTGTCCGTTGCCGAAAATAGCTGGCGATAAAGTAACGTTTATTGGGAGTACATTTATGAAAGTGGGGGAAGATGAAGAACGATATTTGAACCATATGGTAGTATTAAATAGCTGTAATGAAATTCCAGAGGTTCCCAATTCACAAATAGAAACGTATGAAACTGAAAAAGAATTGTTGGTTGGATGGGCTAAAATGATAAAGCGGGAAAATCCAGAAGTAGTTATCGGTTATAACACATTTGGGTTTGATTGGAAGTTTATGATTGCAAGATGTGAAGAATTGGGAATCAAAAGTAAATTTTTGAAATTATTATCAAAGAACAACGAAGGTGCTACAATAGCAAAATCGGTTACAAAGGTTGCAAGCGGGACATATGATTTGAAATATGTTAAAATGAATGGTCGGTTACAGGTCGATTTATTTTGTCATTTTAAAAAATCAGTGAATTTGCCAAGTTATAAATTAGATGCAGTGGCATCATTTTATATAGGAGACAAAATTAACAAGGTGGAATATGAAGAAAATGAATTGGTAAAAATATACAGTGATAATTTAATGGGGTTAAGGGACGGGCATTATATAAAATTTGAAATAATAAATCATTCGACTGATGTATATAAAGAGGGTAAGAAATTTATAATACGAGATTTATGTTTGGAAGAAAAATCTTTTAAAATACAAGGAGAATTTAAGCCTGGAAATGGTAAATTAAGGTGGTGTTTGGCGAAAGATGATGTAACACCACACGATATATTTAGATTGTCATTAGAGGGTCCAGAAGGAAGGGCGAAAGTAGCAAAATATTGTTATCAGGATTGTAACCTAGTACATAATTTATTTCTAAAAAATAAAATTTTTACAGGATATTGTGAAATGTCGAAAATTTGTTCTGTGCCTATAGATTTCATCGCGATGAGAGGTCAGGGGATTAAATTATTGAGTTATATAGCAAAAAAATGTAGAGAAAAGAAAACGTTAATGCCGGTAAAAGAAAAGGGTAATTTGGAAGAAGGTTATGAAGGTGCAATTGTTTTGCCACCGAAAAATGGTTTTTATGTAGATAATCCAGTAGCAGTGAATGATTATTCATCGTTATATCCTAGTTCTATGATTAGCGAGAATATCTCACACGATAGTAAAGTATGGACGAAAGAATATGATTTGGAAGGGAAGTTGTTGAAAACAACTGGAGAGAGAGATTTGAGTGGAAACTTTATATATGACGATTTACAGAATTTTAAATATGTAGATGTAGAATATGATTTATACGAATATAGAAGAAAAAATCCAAAAGCAAAAGCAGAAAAGGTAAAAGTAGGAAAAAAAAAATGTCGATTTGCACAATATCCAAACAATAGAAAGGCGATTATGCCTTCTGTTTTACAAGAATTATTAGCAGCGAGAAAGGTATATAAAAAAATGAAAAAACAGGCGACAACTCCATTTTTAACGGATTTATACGACCAAAGACAATTGGCGGTAAAGGTAGTAGCGAATTCATTATACGGGCAATGTGGGGCTAAAACAAGTTCATTCTATGAAATAGATATAGCTGCCTCAACGACAGCAACTGGAAGAAAATTATTAATGTATGCTAGGGCAATTGTAGAAGGGTGTTATAAAAACAGGGTGTGCGATACGAAAAATCATGGAAAGGTGAAAACTGATGCGGAATATATATATGGAGACACCGATAGCGTATTCTTTTCATTTAATCTTAAAGATATGGATGGTATACCAATAAAAGGCAAAAAGGCGTTGGAAATCACAATAGAATTGGCCGTAGAAGCTGGAGAATTGGCTACAATGTGGTTGAAGGACCCGCACGATTTGGAATATGAAAAAACGTTTGATCCATTTCTGTTATTATCAAAAAAAAGATATGTGGGGATGCTTCATGAATTTGATGTAAATAAAGGAAAAAGAAAAGAGATGGGAATTGTATTGAAAAGAAGAGACAACGCAAATTGTGTTAAAGATATATATGGAGGTGTAGTAGATATATTAATGAAAACACACGATGTTAATAAAGCTGTGACCTTTTCAAAAAAATATTTAAATGATATGATAAACGAAAAAATAGGAATGGATAAATTAATAATAACCAAAAAATTAAATTCATTCTACAAAAATCCAGAAAGTATCGCTCATAAGGTGTTGGCTGATAGAATGGCAAAAAGAGATCCTGGTAATAAACCAGCGGTTGGAAGTCGAATGCCATTTGTTTACATACAAACAAAAGGAAAAGTGAAATTACAAGGAGACAAAATAGAATCACCTGATTATATCAAAACCCAAAATTTAAAACCAGATTATAATTTTTACATAACGAATCAAATAATGAAACCATTGCTACAGTTATTTGGTTTAGTATTGGAACAATTGCCTGAATTTAAACCCAAATTAAGAGATTTTAAAAGAAAAGTAAGAGGATTAAATAGACAATGTAAAGAAGGGCAACTTACAGAAGAAAAGTTACAACAAAAAATAACAAAAATACGTAATAAAAATGTGAAAGAATTGATATTTGATCCATCACTTAATAAACAGAAAAGCGATGCAATGAAAAAAGCAATGAGGGAATTTTTCACCAAGCGGTAATATAAATAATATTAAATGCTCTTTTCAAACAATTTTTTACCATCTTCATTAATATCAAATAATATATAATCTCTATTCAAATTTTTACAAGCTCTACCAAGAGTTCCAGAACCGGCAAAAATATCTAAACACAAACTTTTTTCATCAGAATATAACGTAACAATTCTTTCCAATAATTTTACGGGTTTTTGCGTGGCATATTTTAATTTTTCCTTGCTTTGAATATTGGCAATATCATCCCAAATATCTCTTAAAGGTATACCATCCATTTCATCTAGAAACCGTTTAATTCTTGGGATATTTTTATTATTATATTGAAGTCTATTATCTTTATGCAATTCTTCCATTTTTTCTTTACAAACATACCATTGTCTGGTATTTCCTTGCCATTCGTATCGAAGGTTCATCCTAGGATTAACCTCCGGTTGTGAATTATGAATAGCGGTTGTTTTATAAAGTTTTTTATGAATAGGGCAAATTTTTGCGTTTTTTTTATATGCATCATCATAAGGAAAATATATAGGATTAAACAATTGTTTGCCTTTATTTTTAGCATAAACAAGAATAGTATCGTGCCACCTATTTAATTGTCTTATATTTTTTGAATTTCCGCCAGTTTTCCATACAATTTCATTTTTGAAATTATTTAATCCAAATAAAGCATCGGCGATAAGTCGGAAATATGGAGATACTCTAGGTTCAATATGAACTATCATAGTTCCTGTTTTTTTAAGAATTCGACGACATTCAATAATTCTTAATTTAATAAAGTCGGAATAAGCATCAACTGATTCAAATTTATCATTAAAATTATAGAAATCTCTTCCGGTGTTATATGGCGGGTCAAAGTAAATTAAATCTACTGATTCTTTTTCTACTTTTTTTAATAATACAAGATTATCTTCTACGTAATATGTATTTTTTTCCATTTACTAAAATACATATTATTATTTTAAAATCAATTTATAGGTGGATCCATTGGTATTTCAAAAGTAATATCAGCCGCAATTATACTATTACCAGAAAGGTCTGATTGTGCTAATAAATCGGTTACTCTTCTTCGAAGTTCTTCAAATGTGTTATTCGAAGTATCATCATTAACTGAAAAAGCTATGTTTCTAGGAGAAACAGGCGCATTTGTAGTGTTATTTGATGGGTCGGTTGGAGGCAAAATATTTCTAGCAATATCACATCTACATACGGGACACTTTGAATTTAAAGCAAACCATCTTAAAATATTTGTTCTTTTGAAAACGTGAGAACAACTTGTTATTTTTAACATATAATCGTCGTCTGATAAAATAGACAAATCAATCGGGCATCGTTCTGTTTCGCGATAAGTATCTGTATCTTTTATATCTTTCCAAATACAAAGTGTTGTATTGTCAAGAATATTTTTAATCGACGCTGGAAATGACATCGGATTAGCACTCCACAGTGTAGAATTAATAAAATTTTCTCTAGAGACAATTCTAGAATTTCTTATATTATGCCAATTTGTCCTAGTTCTCCTTGGTCGAGGACGGAAACGTCCAGGTCTAAAACCCGAATCTAGTTCAGTTGGTGGGGGAGGAGGAGGCATTCTAGGTGCAGGTGGCGCGGTGGTTGGTGGTGGTGGTCTCCAAGCTCTACTTGTATTATTGCTTATATCGGAAGTAGGGGTTGATGAGGTCAGATTATTATAATTGCGAAATATTTCTCGTTGTCTAACCACGGAGCGGTCGCTATAATATAAATTCATAACATCGCTTGTTAGATTATTGAGTTGATTATGACTTCTAACTAGGGTTGTTAAATTATCACTTTGTGTTCTTATACATAATAAAAAATCAGACATAACATTTGAATGCGGGTCAGTATTATTCGAACTTCTAAAAGGCAACATCTATATATATTCAACAAAATAAGTTTAAATGTAAAAACCAATAATTAATATATAAGAATGTATATAATGGAAACCGAAGAACAGAAAAAATATGTAGGAAGAGGCTTAACTGGTCTTACGAATTTAGGGAACACTTGTTTTATGAATTCTACAATCCAATGTTTGTCGCACACGTACGAATTAAATGATTTTTTGAAGAAAGGAGAATATAAAAAAAAATTAAATAGAGTTCCAGATAGTTTAGTTTTATGGGAATATGACAAATTGAGAGATGTAATGTGGAGTGAAAACTGTATAATTTCACCTGGTGGATTTTTACATTCAATACAAAGAATAGCCAGAATCAAAGACGCCGCGGTATTCACTGGATTCGACCAGAATGATGTGGCCGAATTTTTACAATTTATAATTGATTGCTTTCATAACTCAATAAAAAGAGAGGTAAAGATGACAATATCTGGTTCAATTGTAACGTCGCAAGATAAATTAGCTGTTAAGTGTTACGAAATGATGAAAAATATGTATAAAAAAGATTATTCGGAAATGTTAGAATTATTTTATGGTATTCACGTCTCAATTGTTAAATCGTTGGACAGTGATTATGAAAGTATAACACCAGAACCCTTTTTTAATTTACAATTAGAATTGCCTAATAATAATAATAATCCGACAATATCACAGTGTATCGATAAATATACTGCGAAAGAAATTTTAGATGAAAAGTATAGTGTAGAAAGAGAAGGAACAAGTGTTAAAGAAAATTGTTCCAAAACAATAAGTTTTTGGAGTTTACCCAAAATATTAATAATTACTTTAAAAAGATTTAACAATAATAATAGAAAAGACCAAAGATTGGTAAATTTAGAACATGATTTAGATATGACAAATTACGTTAAAGGATACAAAGATAATAAGCAACAATATGAATTGTATGGTATTTGCAATCATAGTGGGGGAACTAGAGGCGGACATTACACATCTTTTGTCAAAAATGCGAACAACAAATGGTATTTATATAATGATACAAATGTTGTTGAAATTAAAGATTTAAATAAATTAAATACACCTCAAGCATATTGTTTTTTCTATCGTAAAAAATAATCATATGAATAATATATAAGTATGGAAAATAAATCAGAACAAGTATCGGCAAGTGCTCCACCAAATCCGTCGGCAAGCAATAATGAACCATCTGTCGCGTCTAGTGAGGCCGCCCCAACCGTATCAAGCAATGCCGTTCAAGACACCTCCATAGGAAATCCAAATATAAAGCCAAAATTTAATGAAGCAACTGTTAGTCCTATTGGATTTCAGGAATTAGGAACTTCATTATATGGATTGGACGCTAATCCTATTGGAATTTTTATTGTTGTAACAATTTTAATATTATTTTTTTTCACTTTTGATTATTTAGGAGTATCCTATAATGACACTAACCAAACATATGGTCCATTAAAAGAATCATTTTCAGCATTATCTATGTTTGAAATATTGTTATGGGGATTATTTATATTTTTAATAATGATAAATGGAATTCAGTACACAATGGGGATAAACATAAAAACCGCTTTATCGAAAATATTTAGTCCTAAACCAGAAATTGATATATCAGTTGATGGTATTAAAACTAAAAATGTTGAGCCCGAAGAAGAGGTAAATCCCGACGAAGTATTTCATATTGGTGGCAATAAATATAATTATAAAGAAGCAAACGCTATATGCAAAGCATATAATTCTGAATTAGCGTCATATAGTCAAATTGAAGATTCGTATAATAAAGGTGGCGAATGGTGTAGTTATGGTTGGTCTAAGGATCAAATGGCGCTTTTCCCAACACAAAAAGTAACGTGGGAAAAATTACAGAAAACCGGCAAATGTGGTCCAAATTCACACAACAATGATTGCGGAAGACCAGGAGTAAATGGTGGATTTATTGATAATCCAATGGTTAGATTTGGTGTGAATTGTTATGGGGCTAAACCAGAACAAGGCGAAGAAGATAAGAAACGCCAGGATGATATGCAGCCATATCCAAAAACGAAAGAAGAAATAGAATTGGATAAAATGTCGGAAAAATACAAAAAAAAAATCAAGGATATGGATTTGAGACCATTTAACAAATTAAAATGGAAAGAAATGTAAAAATAATTTATTGGATATATTAAATTATTTTTTTCTTCTAGTTCTCTTTTTTTTCTTTCTACGTCTTTTTCTTCTCGTTTTCTTTCTTTTTGTTTTCTTTTTTCTTCCACCACTGCTCGACGCGGCTCCAACTCTTAAACTATTTATTAAGGCTATTAACGTTGTATTTTGAATACTGTAAAGCATAGTATCAACTTCCTCGTTGGTTTTATATAAATAATTAAAACAAGTCGCTATATAATGTTTCATAACATTATGCGAATTGGTTTTAAACAAATCAGAACTAGGACTTCCAGATTCTCGTTTTGACGGAGACGTTTCACCATGTGATTGGCTGAAATTTTTTAGGATGTCTTTTGCGTTTGCCCTTGCCATACGGCCTTTCACAACAGTTGGACTTCCGTCGTCTGGTAGTTCTCCCTCGTAAAAATCAAGGTTTGGACTTCCTTGGCTGACCTTTCTTTTCTTACCTTCAGCTTGTATTATGTCGAATAATTCGTTGATATTATTTGATTTAAGTAATGTTGTTTTAACACTATTTATTGCTTCTTCCTTCATAGCTTCTTTATCTGGTTCAGTTAATTCTCTTTGCAAAGCAATAATTTTAATGTATTCATCCATTTCAACTCCAAATTGTGTATTAAATCCATTCTCACTTCCATCTTGAATCCAGTCATTAAGATGTTTTGTTAAGTTATCTACGGTTATTTCTTGCTCTTTTAATTCATTTATCAACTTTTCACGAAGTTCACTATTAAATACAGACATATATTCATCATAACTATCTCTTTTAGGAAGACTACCCTTCGCGCCAAAATATGCATATTCTGTTTTGGCACTTGCCCTACCTTCATTAGTCAAAAAATAAATACAATTCATAAGAACTCTTTCTTTCATGTATAAATTTAATTGAGAACATACTGCTTGCATTACAAGATTAGTATTATTTATACTTACTGTTAATTCTGTCGTATCTCTATCCATTTTTTTTTGTACATAAGGTCTTAATGAAGGCGACTTGACTATCCCTGCTTTAAGACTCGCATTTTTTGGCAATTCTTTTATTCGTAACTCTTGGCCCCACAGTTCACGATCCCAAAATGGTTGGTCTTTTATATCCTCAGTTGTCATTAACGGCTCTGTTACGAAGTCCATGAAACTTTGGATACGGTAACGATCAGGGTGAAATTTTCTATCGTTTAGGTTTAGGCTATTATAAAATGTCACAAATAAATTATTTGTTTTACACCGATTTATATAACTTTCACATTTGGCCATGCATAAAATATTTAATCTATTTCGGTTAACTGCTATATCAAAGCTTTGTTTTTTATCTATCCTGCAAGAAGTAAAAATATCATTATATAAATCGTCACTTAATTCAGGTAATCCAGCAAATTTATCATGAGTACCAGAAGGATCCATAGTTTTGTCTAATTGTTTAGCCAGCTCACTGAGTATACTATCTCTTTTGACTTGCGCGGTTTGCTTCGCTTTCTCGTTTTCGTCGTCACTTATAATTACAGCGTTTACTATGTCAAGCTTATCTAAAAGATCATGATTTCGTCGTGCATCGCCGTCTAAATCGAAACGTGGCCTACTATGCAATCCTCCGCCAAATATGATCTGGAAATAAAAAGGTAATACATGTTCCCATTCATTTCCTTGTATTTTTCCATCTGGCATTGTATCCATTTGTAATCCTGTCATCCATCCATAACTATCATAATAATCAAAAATATCTTTGGTTCTTAATACATTATAACCAGGCTCTAATACAAGTTCCTTTTGCGACACCCCACCTTTTTTTACAACTTTATTATGACCTGCCATCTCAGCTTGTTCCCAATTACTAAGTTCTCTTTCTTCTTGTTCTTCTCTATTGGGCAAATCGGCGTGGGTTCTATGGTGTAAAAATAAGTCACGAAATGCTACATAGACATCCTCATTATTTAATTCGTCCATATATATATATATTAACTAAACATTAATAAAATATTAGTGTTTATTTAAATAATTTTCTGCTTTTTTTTCGTCGTTTTCTCTTTGCTTTTCTAGTTTTAATTCTACGACCACCAGCCAATTTAAGCAACCGTTCATTCATACTTTTACTAGTCAAATACATTTCTGGATTTTTATCATTAAATCTGTCGATTGGTTTAGTTTTTGAACCACCGACTTTATTATATTTTTGATGTAATAATGCGAGAGGGAGAGGAACGGAGTAATTTTCTATATTTTCAAAAAAAGAGGTGGTGTCTTTATTGCCGCCTTTATGTTTTAAAGAAAAATCATTGGCTTGAAATAAGCTTTTAATACTAAATCCTAAACTTTTCAATCCGCCCGTTTGGGGGTCTTTATATACCGTTAAATCTTCTGGATTCATACTTATATATATTTGATATTATTTATATGTTTTTGTGGCCCAATCGAATTTTTTTAATTGTGGTTTACCAATTACAACGGCCTCTTTTACAATAGCCTTTCTCTTTTTCTCATTATACACCGAAAATAAAGGGTCGGCAAAGGTGGGGTTAAGGTCTAATAATTCAAAATCATATTCTTTATTAATATGTTTATATATCAAGTCGATAAACATATATCCGAGGTCTTGATGTTGTGGTAAAAAGTTGGGGGCGTTATTATGCCTTCCTAAAAAATTAAAAAGATTCAAAATAGGGTCTTCTAATTTGATTATGAAATTAGTATAATGATTGTCTATCAAAAAATCGGCGACTTCTTTATTATCCATAATTTCATCTTCTGTGAATATTTCAGTGATTTTTTGTAATTCGGCATCATCGGGGTCATTAAATAAATTTATACTACGTTTTGGCATATGATAATTTATATATCATAGTTGCCAGTTCATTTTTAAATTCTTTTTTATTATTAATAGTATATCCGGCTTTTTTGACAATTTCTAAAATAGAGTTATAATATTTACATAATTTGTATCGTACATCGGGGTCATTTTCGTTCAAAAAGTTGTCTTCATCGAGCCATTCTTGAAAAAGTTGATTTTCAATATCATCGTCATCAATATTAATATTCATTAAATGAAATAGATATTAATATTTAAGTTATTTATAATTTCTTTTAATTTGTGGAATATATTTGCTTTCTCTTTGATTTTTAATATATTTTAATAAATTATCAACCGTATCAACATTGCTTATGCATTCAGATAAACATTTACTAATAAATTTCAATGTTAAAGGGGAAGTATTTTTGACTGTATTGAATTTCAAAGAACCATCGGAAATTTCAATAACGGCTTTATTTAAATTATTTGTTTCAACGACTGAATGAATTTGGTCGGCGAGTTCGTTTTTTTGGTTGCGATATGCTCTTATTTCTTCATTTAATTTTTTGAGTTTATTATCTACCTCCACCCATTTTTGAATATTATTTTGGAATCGGTCCATTATTTTATGATATAAAGTAATATTTAATTAATTTAAATCATAAATATTTAACGTCTAAATTTTCTACGACTTTTGCTTTTTTTACCATATCTGCTGTTTAAATACATTAAGGAAAAAGGGACTGCTGCTTTCATCAACATGTTTCCCCCTCTGCGTCTACGACTGCGTCTGCGTCTCTTAGTGCGTCTGCGACTTTTGCTTTTACGACTTGCTCTTCGGCGTTTTCTTTTTCCGCCGGCCATTCTACGTGTGTGTGCTCTACGTGCCATTATATATATAATTAATATTAATAATTATTTTATATTGGCTTTTAATAAAAATTTATTGTTACGCAACAATAAAATAAATATCCCTAAAATTAATAGAAAACTCAATACGACAAAAATGATAGACAAATAAATATATGGATAAATATCTTTTAATAATAGTTCTATTAAAGGAGCCATCATTTTTTTGAATTCGTTTTTTACTTCTTTTCTATTTAATACTTCTAAACATTCATTGATGATTTTTTCTTTAGACAACATTAATAAATATTTGTATTTTAATTATAAATGTTTTGCGTGATAAGTTGAAAAGAATTTTTCTATAATTAATAAAATGGATTATTTATTAAAAACAGATGAGAACTATCCTTTTGATCAATTGAAAATACATTCGCCGCAAGCAATACAAGGTGGGACATATTTAGCTAAAATATCGAGAGATGGAAACCCTATACTATTTCAAACTCCTAAATGCAACACGAAACGAGGTATTCATAAAACAGAAAAGAAGATATATTGCGATCTATTATTTGACACGGATAATCATGATTTTATAGAGTGGTTGAATACAATGGAAGAACATATACAACAATTAATATACGACAAAAAAGACCTGTGGTTTGTGGAAGGTGAAGTAACTATGGAAGATATAGAGTATAATTGGATAGATACAGTGAAAAATTATAAAAAATCGCATTTATTAAGAACATTTATACCAAGAATAAATAAACATACCTACAATAATATTCAAGTATATGACGATAATCAGACGCTATTATCGATTGATGATATTAAAGCGAATTCACCATTAATAAGTATTATAGAATTATCGGCATTAAAATTTTCATCAGCAAGTTTTCATTTAGAATTTGTATTGAGACAAGCGATGATATTAAAAGATAAACCAGTATTCGATCAATGTCTTATACAATTTGGCTCTGGTAGAGCAAGTAGTAAAACTTTAGAAAAAGATGGTGGTGAAAAAGATGGTGGTGAAAAAGATG
>Ga0233439_10000345_pt1 | contig 72172 bp, 78 predicted proteins | sample SI_123_September_6_FD_182713 | JGI IMG/M metagenome (GOLD analysis project Ga0233439, IMG submission 182713) | Seawater microbial communities from Saanich Inlet, British Columbia, Canada - SI_123_September2016_100_MG | ecosystem: Environmental > Aquatic > Marine > Inlet | place: Canada: British... | reverse complement strand
CTATTAAATTATCCTCTATTTTACTATTTCTTATTTCTTTTTTAGACAAGGTAATGTAATCATTTATAGCATTTCGTTGGTTGTTCTCTTTTGGTGTCATTCCAGGTCTAGCTTTTCTAATTCGTGTTGAACTCCTTGCGGGTGTTGAACTCGTTGCCTTTGCCTTTTCACGACGTATATGACCTTGGTCTTGTGTTAATCCCTTGTTCTTGCCTGGCGGGTATTTTCCACCGTGAGTCCCATGGTCTGGTGTTACATGGTATACCACTCCGTTTTTGAACATTTGGTACAGTATATCTATATTCAACCTTCCCATGCAATATATACATCATTTGCTTTTATTGGCATGAATTCAAAAATCGAAACCTTAAGTGTTCTTGACCACGATGGTTGCCAGTACGTAACCTTTGCCGAATTGGAAAATCATATCCAGCAAAATCTCTACAACCTGGTTCGAAATTGCGAAGATGCAACAGGTCAACGTTTGTCGTACAACGACGAGTCCATTTACGTCGAGTCTTTGGTGCCCGTCTTGAAATGGTACCTGTCCGAGTATCCTGAAGACGCTAACGTAGCATCTGCAATGTTAAAAGGGTTGACGAAAAAAAAGAACAAGCGTGCATATTCAACGACCCACCGTATTGAAATAGCATACGCCACCAGGTATCGTTGTGGCATGTGCTGTAAAATGTTGCCACCAACCTTTCAAATTGATCATGTGATTGAGCTAAGGCATGGTGGCAAAGATGTATTTAGCAATTGTGTAGCGCTGTGTCCGAATTGCCATGCAACAAAGACCCGTGCCAATACATTGAAAAAAGATGCAGCGTTTCAGAAGCATTTTGGTCGTCGAGTCAAAGAGATAGAGGCACAAATTTTTGACAATTTAAAATACAACAACACCAGCAAGTATTTTCAATAAATTATGTATCTATATACGTATATATCTTGCGTGTGCACAAGTTTTAAGTGTTATGATAAAATCAAGATGTGACATCAAGTGTTCTAAGCTGTTTGATTTGCCATCGACAAAGGCAAAATCCTATATTGTAAAATGGGAATGGGAAGTGTTGGCATACGAGATGTTGCCTTATTTGAAATCGTTGGACATGGTTCGATTGCAACGCGTTAACAAAGGATTCAAAGAGTGTGTCGATATTGGTGCAAAGCACAGTTTAGCATTATCCAGGCAACGGTCTTCCTCTAAAACCATTTGGAATTTTATTAACCCACGTTTTGAGACGGCAATGTTGAAAAAATCGATGTTGGAACGGTTTAGCGACTTGTCTAAAAAAGGATTGAAATGCAATTACCAATCGGAAGATTCTACATTTTGCAACGACGAAGCTAGTATATGCATGTTGTTGTTTTATCTTCGAGAGCGAAAACCTCGTGCGTTGAATCATTTGTTGCATTGCATTGTGCCTCGTTGGTGCAATAGAAACCGTCGTTTGGCGCGTAGGATGCATTTAAAGATTGAAATGTACTTTTCAAAGCTGCGATTAAAGAAATGCACTATAAAACAAAGACGACAACAAAAAGAAAATTGCATGACCGATAAAGTAATATCAAATCCAAGTGTTTCCATTTCTGAATTAAACGAAAACCGCCTCCCTAACGTGCATGTGCTAACCGCATCGAACCTACAACAACATGAGCGCCAACATTCCAATAAACGCAAACGATCGCAACCGTTGCGTATAAGAAAGAAGCCAAAATCCTACGCGGACGAATATCAAAAAGACGTACAAGTACAAGACGATTTCCGTGAATATTCTGACGATTCTCCCGTAGCGGAAACAGGTTTAGAGGTGCGATCGGTGGATTCCCGTAGCGAAGGGTCATTAAGAGATTTTATTGTGGAAAATGATGATGAAGAAGTTACAAGTGTTTCCGATCACGACGAATCCGAATATATTGACCAACCAGAGGAAACAGATGACGACGACAGCTGCTGCACCAGCGATTTGTCAGGCGTCTTCAGCGACGAAGATTGATAAAACAGGCATTGAACGTTTTTATCGTGTGTTTAAACCTTGTGCCCCTGCTGAAGAAGTTGAACAATGTGTTGCTACAGCAAATAACCAAACCTTATTTACGCTCTACAACCGATTATTAGAGGAACGTTATATTCCCTTGAAAAATCAAAAAGATATTTACTACCCGATGCAACGGTCGAAGGAATGGTTCACCGCGCGTAAAAAGGTCCCGAGCACCATTACAGGGAGCAGACCCTCTGGGTGGTTCTTTGGTATCAAATCGCGCGAAGGTTACGACGAGCATTTAGGATTTATTCACTTAGGAATCAAGCAAAAGTTTACAGCCGAGGCGATTAAACGCATGAGTTTTGGAACCCAATTTGAGAATTACGCACAACAATGCTTCTTAGAGTACATGTTGAGCTTGGGCAAAAACATGTATGTCTACGAGACAGGCTTCCAACGCAATACCGAAGTGCCGTACCTTGGTAGCTCCCCTGATGGATTGATATCGGAATGGGTAGCAGGAAAAATTGTTGCAGAAACCGATTCACATCAATTCAAAGGTCAAAAAGATTATTTGATCACTTGCTTCAATTACAAAGATGAATTGGACACCTATGTCATTCATGGATACGACCGTATTAACTTTGCAATGAACAAGGCAAAAGATCTTTCTCTCGACGAAAAAGCAAAGTGCAATCGGTTATTGCAGCACTTTCCAGAGAATACCCAGTGGAGAGAAACGGACCATGCAGGCACATGCGTTTACGGTGCAAAGTTTAGCATCCTGGAAATCAAATGCCCAGAAGCAAAGATTTACTCGTCGATCCCTGCTTATTACTTGTGTCAACTACATTCGGAGATGGCAGCGTACAACATGCGCAAATGTTACTTTACTTGTTGGCATCAGAAGGATGGTAAAGAGAGGTTGAGGGCATGGGAGTTGACGTTCAACGATGCGTTTTGGAGGGATTTTGTAAAGATTGTAGACTTGTTTCGAATGAAGAATAAAGATGGATCAAGGGGCATCTCTTGGACCATATTTAAATCGTACTGGTTTACTTTTAAACGGCAATATAGCTCCGTTGCGGTATGGAAACCATTTGTGACCAAATTCTTCCAACCACGTAAATATTGCATCGAGCGGCCTTACACCTTGCCAAAAAATACTTCGACATCTTGAGCACAGGATACGACCGCTTTCAACGCATCTTCGCTCAAGTAGCACGTGCTTAACGATTGTACCTTTTCAATATCAATGGGTGCATCTTTAAAAAAACACAACAGCAGCCCTAAGCTAAACGCACACTTTTTTCGTTTAAATAGACGTTCATTGTTGATGTGCTTTATAAAATAACTTACTAAAATATTCATATTATTTAAATTCGTACCTATTAACGAAAAAAATAACGTAGACATAAATTTCCAATGAATCAATTGATAAAGCATTTCTCTTATCTCGGTGGATACGGGGACCTTACGAAACTGCAACCATACATCAAATACCTTGTCTACGTAGTCGCAGGTGAACCAATTCGCTGGATCTTTGAAAATAAGAGGATAGTATAGCGGCTTGAACAAATTAATTATCTTGACAAAACACCAAAAGGCGACATATTCTTGCTTGTTGTACAACCGCAACAACGGAATTAGAATCAACAGCATACCCTGCAAGTACCCAATATTATGATGCCTTACTAGAAAGCAACGAAAGGCTTCGTAAATTTTTTCCACATTCTCAGGTTTGCTTACCCATTTGGACGTTGGGAAAGACCGTGGTATATCCTTGTCGATCTCTTCTTTGACCTTTTCAAACGATGCGACAAATTGCTTTTTGGATACGCTAGTGCGTTTAAGGTAATTGTACTCCTTCAATAATGTTGGTAAGGTTTCTTTTTTTGATAAAATACAAGCAACCTTCGCTTCCATCGTATACCTATGATCAATTAGCATCTATATACCTTATTACTACAGTCAGTTGTAAAGTGTTTTAAAATTATCATGGCAGCACAAGCGATAGAACTGCTTATTAAGCAGATGGATCAACCATATAAATACGGTTGTTTTTGGTACAAGCTGCCTTTACACGGCATCGATCATACAGACAGGCATCGCATTTTCAATTTGACTAAATTGTATACAGATGCCCTGATATTAATGCACAAGGAAGAATTACAAGAGTTTCCTGTGGTACGCGCCTCCTATAATGTGGCAGAGATGTTTGATAGTATTGAGGAGGCCATTGCATTGCATCCTATATTTGAACACGATACGTTTGGAAAGGAAATGAAGAAGGAGTATGAGAGGCACCTAGAAGCGCTTTGTTGTAAAGGACCTTTAGTATACATTAGCAATATGCTACATCAAATTCATAACAAGAACGAATGGCAACTATTAATTTAAACCCACCTTCCACGCGACACGTCGTTTGCATGCTGCAACAAGCAGCTACTCAACGTTGTATTTGGGATCATAGAAAATTGTTGCAGATCCATGCCTTTGTATCCTTGTATCAAGACCAACTTATCCCGTTCCACTCGCTGCTCGATGGTAGAATACGATTCTACACAAACGATTTGTTGTACTTCATCCGTTTGCAATACCTTTAAATTGTAATAAAATTCTTTTGTATTGCATAGCATAAAACAAGGGCTGAACAGTGGCACATTATTCAATTGTATATTGTGACAAAACAAAATGTCGAAATCTTGATGCGTTTCGCAATGGTCCTCTAACAGTTGTATGGTGTGTCTCCGCACCGTATCCGCTTCGATCCATTTGTTAGGGGCTCGCAGCTGAGGCGATTTTGCTAGGTCTGCTTCTTCAGGCAGATGCAACGCAAAATGATCAGGGGTAAAACTAAAAAATATATAAAGAAGTAGGATACAAACAACGATTCCAATGATTTTCAATGTCAATCCTTTTACTTTCATTTTTTTCAACTCTTTCATCGTCATGCCTTTGCCAAACATGTCTAAGGTTTTCCATCTATCTTTTGAAACACTTGATCTCTTTCGATCACGCATAGTTGTTGACTTAAAATAATAATATGCTATATAGGCCGTGATGAAAAGTAAGAAACCTTGATACATCATGTCATTACTACCTGGAGTAAGCGCGACAGCACCTGCTGCCAGAGACGACGATACCGCAATATGGGCACAACTAATGGCAGATCTTGGCGCTGCAGGATCGTATGCTGATCGCACACCAAATCCAAACCCAAACAACCTAGTCCAAACAAGTCAAGTTAGACAAGAACTAGTAAACTTTATTAATTACGAGAGAAACAAAGCAACCCGACTCAACATGCCGTCGGCACCATTTATTATACGTAGTAATACAAGCTATAATAATCTTAACCCTCCTGACCCTAACCCTGGTCCTGGCTATAATAAATTGCCATACGCGCCGTACGAACAGTTTAGAAGTGAAATTGCACGATTGAAAAATAAAACCTTTGCCAAAGATGCAGCAGCGATTGAAGAAAGCATGATGAAGTTGCAGAAAATATTCTCGCTTCGCAAAGTGACGATACACGGGAAAGACTTGCAATTGAAAGATTTTCCTGACGATGCGAATCATGGCTTGCCTGGACACGATAGGTTGGACGTGCCTACAATCATCAAGATAAAATACGAGCTAGGGCAAAAATATTTAGACATTCGTTGGGACGCATTGGAAGGCAAATCGTTTTTTGTACGCGTGGAAAGGGCAGATAACAATAATGAAATTTCACGGATAGAAACACAGAACCATATGCAAAAGGTGCCTCTTGATGCTGCTGTTAACGAAGTACGAGTAAAAGTCATGGTCAAGAAAACGCCAACCGCTGTGCCTAATTTTGGTGATGTAGAGGGTACTGTGGTGCACATCCCTGATCAAGATGTAACCATTCAAAAGTACCGCATGAACCCTAGCAATTCCTTGTTTCCGATTGACAAATTTCGTTTGGAAATATGCGACAAGTACAAGACGCTTTACGACTTGTTCCAGCTCGTGCCAACGGTGACGGACGACTTGCCGTTTGATCAAGCACATGATGAACTTAGAAATGCATATAATGGAATTGACTTTACAAATGTCGAACAGTGGGAGTATCTTCGCATACCCAATACGTGGAAGAATTTATCATATTGGGAGAAAGTCCTTGTGATTGTATTCAAGGGAAAACCGATGGAAGTATCCATAAACGCAATACAGAGCAGGATAGCTACATTGTACGATGCTGATATTATTAACAAACCCTACGCAACACATCCAGCCAAAGGTGGATTGCAGCGCATGACAGGCGCAAAACGACCTTACTATGCATTGACAACGATACCGACACAACTGGATTCTGCATTTGTCAACAGAGGGAACCAATACAAAGCAGTTCAAATTAAAAATATTATTGAAAACAGCACATGGAAACAATCCAAAAAGTATTTCAAGAAAAATTCAGTGGTCTATGGTAGAGGATACCATGATTTTATTTATTTGGATACAAGATTGGAACGAGAAGCGTGCGACACCCTACGCCGCATCGATCGCTTGTTGCGTTTGAGCCATGAGCGTGGATACCCTGTACTGAACAAGAGTGTAGCTGCACCTTACAATTACGCAAACAACACTAGCTTTGCTCGGGATACGATGTTTGGTGTGAATAACTACGACCGCACGCAATCCTATCCACCGTTACAAGCTGCGCCGTTGATTATGGCACGAAGCAATGTTGGTGATAATGCCAAAGCAAGAATAGAAGATCCGCAAAAGACGTTTGATCGACGAGGAATGACAAAGGCGGCTAAAATGATAGACGTAGTGAAGGTGGATACAGGTGATCCTAATAATAGAGACATATACTACAACCATCCGATGTATCCTAGTAAACAAAAAAAGGATGCATGGGGAAGATTGTGAAGAGAGAGTGAATGAGTATATAACAACACGATACGTTACTATAAAAGTTATTCCTTATGGCCGATATTACCGATGCTTTTGAAACCATACAAAAATCCGACAACTTTACGGAGTTTAAATTGAAATCCAATGGTCTCCGATTAGTCGTTATCCCTCATCCCTCTGTTACCAACAGTCTTTCCTGTACTATGGTATACCACGTCGGTTCCTACGACGAGCGCGTTGGCTACACGGGTAGCACCCACCTTCTAGTAAGTCATCCTATTCATTTTTAATCCCATTCACTGAACACCTCTAACAATTTTCACCTTATCAGGAACACCTATTGTTCAAAGACCCGTTAGTGGGCGAGAAGCAGAATATCTTCCAGCTGCTTGACAAGTACGGTGCCACGATCAACGCCACGACGTCCACCGATCGTACCAATTTCTATTCCATCATTCCTAGCAATGTCTTTGATGCATGGGCAGGTGCAGAGTCTGCTCGTATGCAACACATTCCATTCGATGTTGATCAACGCGATGCAAAAGAAAAGCTTGTGGTGGTGGACGAAGTTCGCATGGGCAACGACAATCCGTTCAAGCGTTTGACGGAGCATGTAATGGCTGCTGTGTTTGATCGATCAGGTTACGGTCATATGACTTCAGGTTTTATCGATGATGTCAAGCAGGTGAAGCAGTCTCGATTGCATAAATTTTGGAAGACGTTTTACGGTCCAAACAATTGTTCGATGGTGGTGGTAGGGCCATCGAACGTAAATAAAATACTACGGTCGGTGCACAAACATTTCAACGAGGTGGAGCCTCGTGCGGTGGAGCGTGTGAATCGCGATGAGATTCCTCAAATGGGGCCAAGGCAGGTGTTTGTGTACAGTGAAAAGCCGTACACGATGATACAAATTGCTTTTAGGGCAATGGAAGGTATGCACAAGGATAGTGTAGTGTTGGATTTGCTTGGGGAAATCATGCAGTATCCGAAGATTGGCATCATGCAAGTCTTGAAAGAAATGAATGCGGTTCCACAGTATGGTATTATGAACAATCGTACCAAGCACCGCAACGTCTTCCAGATTACAGGAAGTCTTGCAACTCCCAATGGCATCCCTATGTTCCAGAGTGCGTTGTGGAAATGGTTTGCTGCTATTTCTCAACAAGATTTGGATCCGCATGTCTTTGAAATGGCAAAAACCAATTTAAAAAATAAATGGAACAATACGATGCATCATGGCGGTGTGGAGGCTATCTCTGGTTTGGCTACTGAGGCCATTTCGATGGGGCATATTGGCGATATATGGGACCGTGTTGCTCATTTGGATAGTATAACGATGAAAGACGTGAATCGTGTCGCTGCATATACGTTTCAAGAATCGCGTTGCACGGTGGGTGTGTTGTGTCCTCAGCCACATGCAGATATTCTGCGCCCATCAATGACTCATCCCGACTACCCAAAAAATTTATTTCAGGAGAATTTAACGGCAGAGCCTGCTACTGTTGGTATTGAAAATGTGATGAAAGTAGATATTCCAAGTTCGAATTACAAGATGGATCGTTTCAAATGTAATTTTGGTATGTTGCAGCACATGAGTATTCCCTCTGCTGCAAAAAATGCATTTTTGATTTCAACCAAAGCGGCATCGAACAACGAAATGTTGTCCAAAATAGCAACGCGTATTATTGTGGATGGAATGAAACATGCTCAAATGGACCACGAAACCGCACATACCTTTGTGTTTGGTCAACCGTCGATGGATATGACGTTTAATGATTTTATGATTGAGAAAAATTTGAGTTTTAATTTGTCTACTGACAAAGGTCGTATGTTATTTCAAATTATGTTTGATAAAGGTCACGATTTGAGTGAATGTTTGACGGCAGTAGCAACTGCTATTAAAAACATACCTGATTTGACACAGCAAAATGTAGCATTGAAAGCTAGTATGGTGGCAGGGGAATTGTCAGGCGAATTGCACGATTTGAACTTTGTTGCTCACAAGAAGATCACCGATGCCATATTTGCGGAAAACGATATTAATTTGGTAAACGACCCAAACACGTTGATTAAGTCTGTGGATTCCATTACCATGGAGCAGCTAAAAGCCTTTTTAAACGAACTCTTCGATGCAAACAACGCGTTTTCGGCAACCGTAGTGAGCGCAGAATCCTCGGATAAAGTAGGGCATGCCGTGCAAGAATTTTATGACCAATTTAGCAACAATGCAACACCTGTTGCTCCAATCGTAAAGCATAAATCAAATGCCAAAAGCATCAAATCGGAAACGATACGAGTGGTAGAACCAGGTAAAAACGATGGGGTCATTGGTATGGGGTTGCGTTTGAAGGGATTGAACCGCAACAACAATGACTTTACTGCATTACGAGTAGCAACTGATGTGCTTGGAGATGGTATTTACAGTAGATTGAATAGCGTCTTGCGTGTGAAAAAAGGTGAAACCTACGGTACGTATGCTCGTTTGCGCGGTGGTCTTTACGAAAGTGATGCTTACGTGCATGTGTTTGGTTCGTTTAAATCAGACAATTTAGAAAATGCAAAAGAGGATATGGATGCAATTGTTCGTGAATTTGTTTCAAAAGGTATTACGGAGCAGGAATTTAACGATAAACGGTCGCATTTGAAAAACTCGTTAAAGGTACGTATGGATAGCATGGATAATTTACTCAGTTTGCATCATCAAACGTGGTTGAACAATTCCTCGATGACAGTTGCGGAGATATTTAATAGAATCGATGGATTGACTCATAAACAAGTGAACGATTGTATCGGAAAGTATATGAATAATGTTCCAATAGTGACGGTGTTGGCGGGATTGCCTAAATAAATACTAACATCCTATATAAGTGTTTGTAACTAAACGTAGATATTATGGACGTAACGTTTCAGTTAAACCTATTACAATCTTCTCAATTAACTACCCTTCATTTAATATTTCCAAATGCTCTCCCTCCATACAACTCCACCAACGTATTAAAACTTAACGAGTCGATCCCGTTTAAATTGTATGGATCCGACGTGTTTGGTATGGTGCACGTGTACAATGCGGATCAAAGTAAATTGGTGCAGCGATTTATGTTTATTCCCGTGTTCAATGTTCCAACTAAATTGAATTACAACAACATTTCCTATCAAATAAATACAGCAAAAACAAATGGTCCTTTAACTCTTGCTGCCAATTTAAATGATTTGAACGCCATTGAAAAAACGTTAGAGCAATACATTACCAATCAATACAATTATGTTCAAAGTTTGAGTCCCTGCAACGAAATATTGAGGCGAAAACATTCCCTGTTTTGGGATTTGAATATGAACAACGGGGCATCGATAAAAATCCCGTACGCAACATTAGCAATGAAGGGCAACAATGCTTTGCAAAATATATCACATGAACATATAAACAATATGCGATCCATGTTTTTAAAAAAAATATACAATCATTTTAAGTTAATTGGTAAGAACCCCACTGACTTTACAAGGCAAAGTTTACACGCATACAGGTCGAACGATGGTGTCCACAAGCATGCGGTGATGATGCAAATAGCGGACTTTTTCAGTTCATTCATTCATTCTATTGTTCAGTACAAGACAGATTATAATGCTACAGGAAAAATGGATTACGTGGGAATGAACAGTTTCAACGGAACCTTAGTAGCAGATTGTGAAGATCAGGCAACAGCTGCTTACAATGTTATACGGTTATTTCGCACCATTTTTGGCTCTCGTATGAACGATGTGTTACATCCTGCTACAACCATTGGATATCATTTTGGGGCGTGGTTAAACGATGCGGACGTTGCGCTGTTTCAGGGTAGTGTCCAACCAGAAAAAAATCAACCACAAATAAATCACGTATGGTGTGCTATTCTTTCAAAACATTCCCCGTTTGTTTTTGTGGAGGCAACAGCTTCTTCCGCCGATTATTCCAAATACAAATACTTGGTCCATGCATGGATGTGGAAACAGGACCAATTGTTTGATCTGTTCTTTGTGAATCCACACAACCACACTTACGGTTTGCCTCTAGCGGATCTAGTTTACAAAAGCAATACCAGCAATGCTTACGATATATTTGAACATTGGGCGGACAATAGAATGAGGCCAGAATACCAAAAACAGATGTTGTTTGCAGGGCACATCAATACGGAAACATACAATATATTTGATAAAGTGATCTAAAATAAAGACTGTTTCAAATGTAGTATAATGCTATGCGTATATAGTATCATCCAATGACAGACCTCCCTGACGACTTAGTTTATATTATTGTATCGTACTTAGACTTGAGCACCAATTTGAAAATTGCTAGGTATATCAATACTCAATTTTACGATGCATGTACCCGAGAACAATTTTGGAAACACCTTTCGTTGGAAGGGTTTAAAACAAAGGCAATCAACGGTCTCATTCGTAGCCACGGGCATATGTTTCATTATTTAAATGTGTCTAAATTACGTTTTGGTCGTCAATCGACACGTTTGTTAAGCACATTGAAACAATTGTTAGTATTGGATTTGAAATATGTTTACAGCAATTCGTTGTTAGACGATCGTTTTTGTTATTTGATATCTAAATCAAAGTTAAAAGTATTGTTGCTTGGTCGATCTACCATTACAGATATAGGGTTAAGTACGTTGAAAAAGTTACAATTAAAAGAATTGGAACTTCGGCATAATAACTTGATTACCAAACGTGGAATTAAAGAAATGAAAACATGGAAAGGACTTCAAACATTGACCTTTGTGTCGGTGGTAGGGGTTTACTTCATTCACCAGTTAGCAAAGTTGCAATTGAAACAGTTGACAATTAGTTTTTGCCACAATTTAGATATACACAGTGTAGATGCATTTTGCAATATCCCAAATAAACAGATGACGCGATTCCTGTTATACGGCGTCCCTCTAAAACACAACATGATAAAAGCATTAGCACACAACTGCCCCAACATTGAAATATTTGCCTTGTGCCATCCTTCTTGCGGCCAACCCGAATACAATAGTCTACGGTACATGAAAAAAATAAATATTTTGAGTGTTATCTGTTGTCGCACAATATTCAATTTAAAATTTTTAAGGGATATTAATTTAAGGGTTTTTTTTATATGTCGCACAAAGTTACACACGCATGGCTCACCGTATGGGTTCAAAGACTTTGTGAAGGACCTAAAGAATTGCCGTTTAAAACCTATTTCTGCAATACCTTACACATAATGTTCATGCAAGTATGGTATATTGTCAAAGGTCGGAAAGTCCGTGGTTAAAATGTTCTCTATAACCGTTATTGTTAATTGTAGTTTTTTTTCCATCAACTCTTGATACGTTTTCATCTTTTTTCTACGTAATTTTTCTTTTGCATTTCTGTCCAATTTTCTTTTCTTCTTCGGTTGCCCCTTTTCTACATATTCTGTAAATGATTTTGGAAATTTTTTTAAATCCTGCAAATGCATTTCTAACGAAGGTATATTACTACTGCTTGATTTAGTTGCCATTTTAAAACACTTGTATATATTTAGGTTTGATGTATTGTAATAATAAAATGTTGTTATGGGATTGGGCCATTGCTAGCTCTATCTTGTTGAGTATTGTATTAGGTGCGTTCATAGCTACTTTTATACTAGACAATATATTTGTTTTTAAAAGCAATCGATACCCAAGCGATGATCCAATAGAAGAACAATTTCAAGTTGCCCGCGAAGAGCGAACTCGAGATAGAAAAGCAACGTACCAACAAATCGCAACCATTTATTTAAATCAAATTTTCAACAGCGTACTTGAAGTTGTAAGTTTAGTATTTCGTTTACCTAATGTGGCTGTCCATATTATTACAACTACTTGGCAGAATAGACAGCTAATTATAATTGGTATAGGTATTGGGGCCGTAGCATGGGGATTGCAAGTCGATGCCCCTTTCATATTAGAGAAATTGGATGGGTTTTACAGTTGTGTGGTCACTCCATTTGTTAATAACATTGTTTTTTCTATTCTACACACCACAAACATTATATGGACTGCATTTGTTCCCTTCTACAACATATGGGTTTTAATCGTACGGCAAACCATCAACGGCACGTTTTTAATTGCTACTAAATGCGCAACGTCCTCGTTAAGTATTATGACATTGCTCAAAGACATTGTGTCGTACTTTGTTGCGATACTGGAACAAACATTAATCTTCACGGGCATTGTTGGAGATGGAAACCTATTAGACAACAGCTTTAACGTTTATGTCATCAATGGAAAACTTCGGGAGGCGTTTATGTGGATTCCAGACACCTTCTCTTGTTTTTGCCAAGCCACGTCGGATTTTTCAAATCTACCGTTTTACGGCATACTGCAGGTCGATTACATTGATTGGATTTTACATCACAGTGCAAACATACCAATCAGCTTTGTGCAAACCTTTTTAAAGATCATACCACCATTTTTGGAATATCCTGATTTTTCCAAATCGTTTTTTCATTTTTACAATGTTATTTTTGAAACAGGAGAGCTGTTTGATGCATGGTTGTTTGAAGGAGTCAATACCATTATCAGCATTGCAAACTTTGATGGCGGAACCGTCATTGAACAACCCAGTATCTTTATTGGTGAAGCGACTGCACACTTATACGTAGCGAGTGGTAATGCTGTTCAAACCGCGTTAAACATCACACAGCATATTGTTTTGCCATTTGACAAACGACCAATTACCGATACACAATTTATGATAGACGTGTTTTCAATGGACAAAACCTTTATTCATTTGAATCTGTTTGCTGCATCAGCTAATTATATGATTACTTGGATTTTTCGAGCATTGGTAGAGCTGTTATTAGCACCTGTGTATCAAAGTAAATGCACCGCAGCAGGGCAATGCCTTAACTATGTAGATGGACAATGTTCAGTCACTTGTCTAGGAAACTCTAAAATACAAATCAATGATTTAGAGGTCAAATGTTTGTTTCGACCTGATTCCAAAAATCGATACAATCACCAAGTAGACATTTTCAACCAAATGAAAGACAATACCGCAGATGCATTGGTGTCTGGTTCGTTTTACAGCGAGAAAAAACGGCTTCCGTTGGACAACAAGAACATCGTTATAGAAGCAACAAAACTAGATAGCACCTCTTATGAAACAAAAATATATTTTGAGAATGGTAATATTCTCAGGGAATCAATTAAAAGGGAAGTGTGTACACCAGCTACAAATAGAAAAAGTTGCTTGGCAACTTATTTTACAAATGAGTTACAGACAGCATATGGATTAAAAGGAGAAAGTTTTTATGCTTCCATTGGTTGTCCGATTGAAGCAGCTTCTAGCTCCGTAATCAATCTATTTCACGTGTTTTACAAAATGGGAGTCGATTTCTTTTGGTACAACTCGCTTGATATTATCTCTGGGAAAACATCATTGAAAGAAGGCGGGGAAAACATACGCGCCTTAATCCTTGGATACGTTGGTCCACTCTACGGGCGAGACTATGATCCGCCATGTTATAAAGATTTGCAACCAAAAAAGGTTGGGCACTTTGAGTTTCTATCCCAATACAATGATTATTTAACGTTGAATGAAAACAAATGTTCGCGCCCTAATATCAACGAACATGTTATTTACCAATGGGACCGCATAGGTTATTTCTTAATTGCGAATACGTTGGAACGGGAAACGCTTGGAAAAACAGTATTCAATTTGTATCGCACATTAATTGAAAATATTCGCATACTGCTGCGACTAGAAGCAGAAGGATATGGATTTTACAAAAACCCCAGAAAAATTTACAACTTTGCAAAAATTGTACAAGCAGGAACCGAACCATTCTCCCTCTTTGCATCTAGCATGGGATGCGGGTTTGATTTTGGGAACGAACAACATGAAATCGGGTTTTGCAATGATGCGGTACTCCAGCAAGGAGAAATTATTAGTGCCAAAACAACCAGCACCTGTGATGTACACGACGATAGCTTTTCCGTATCCACAGCATGTACATGCATTGATAACCCAGGTATACAAACAGGGGACTACATTATAGCTGCAGAAGAAAACACACGCTACTATACCACACAAGCAGTATCGCATTGGTGTGGAATTAATATATTTGAATACAATTATATTTTTTTGGCGCGGTCAATTAACGGCATACGAACATTAATACAAGCGTTCACTCCTGCCAATTTGCAACAAGGCTTTCCCCCTGACAGCAATGTATGCGACCTCAGCGCGTATCAATTTTCCTCTAGCACCACCATCACCCGCTTGTTTGGTAATACTTGCAACGTTAAAGGTGTCAAAGGCGGAATCATGTGCCCGCTTGGCGACCTCCTACAACGCGTTTACGTTGGTATTGCTCGCTTTTTAAGAAAAGAACAGCGAAACTTTATGTACCTAACGTCCAGTCAAGTATTAAAATTAGATTACACGATTTGGCCCGAAGTTTGCGATGGACAAAATGCCTTAATGGCGGTTTCTAGTTTAGTAACAAATTTTTTCGTACGCGATGAAAATATACAACAACCAATGGCGAAATTGGTCTTTTCGCTTGCTAATGTTATTAGTATACCGTTTGAGTGGATGGTAATATCCTTGCGATCCGTACGAGCATTTGTGTTAGGCGACATCTCTATTTTAGCGACAGGTGAAAGCGATGGTCTCAAAACGATTACCACCGAATCCATCAAAGAAGTTATTTTTCGAACCATTTCTTTACTTGTCAAAAGTTTCACGAAGCATATATTTGAAGTGTGTGATGGATTCAAAGCCTTTTTAAATGCTATTGTCAATTGCGGTGGATCCACCTGCCCAGGCGCCATTTTCGATGTTATCAAAGCCATTGTCAATATACTAGAGACCTTATATTCCGATTTGTACATACAAACCATTATCAATGCATTGCACTCCGTTGTCAAATTATTGAGTTTCCTACTTGATCCATCAAGCATTACTGGTCAAGGATTAATTGATTTAATTGCCGAGGTCTTCAACGTATTTAAAACGATCGTTGTCGAAGTAGTCAAAAATGCAGCGGTATGGGTCAAATTCCTATACGATACCCTGCTCGGGCCTGTCGGAGAAATTGTTACCGCAGTGCAAGGTGTAGTGTGCGATATCATTATCTTTTTTGGGATGCAGAATGATCCTGGATACGTAAACACATTAAACTGTGCTATTCCGTCTGGACCTTCTGGCATTGAACAAGCAGGTGATGCTATAGGTCAGGCTGCATCCGACGCTGCATCCGACGCAGGAAACTTTTTTAATGATGTCGGTAGTGCAATTGGTGGTCTTTTTGGTAGACGACGACGACTATTAAACGAAAATAGCACTATACTCTTTGACGTTGCTACAAAAATCACATGGGATGATAACAGTCGATGCGACCGAATCATCATGGCTTACCAGGATTATCAACTTACCTCTTTAAGACCATTAGAAAAAATTGAATGGGTCGATTGCCTGCAACACAGGTTGATGGCAGAAGCCTTGGAACACAAGTTCAAAGTAGGCATCCCAAAAGACATTTTTTACAATTGGGTACGTAAATACACGTTTGGCTACGATGTGATACGCGCTAGCTTCGCATATGTCTTTTGGTACTTTAAAGAGGGTGCAACATTAGATGACTTAAAGACAACACTTGCGGCGCAAGGCATTAATCCTGAACACACGGTAAACGCATTGACGGTCCTACAAAATATGCAAAGCGAATTGTTTTCGTGGAGACATTTAAAGAAAAGTTTAGAGTTTGGGCTGAATGTACAGAACGATGCAAAAGGTACTCGCGTGTACACTAATATTAGAGAATTAAACACAGTCGTAACCAAAACCGAATGGCACGCTAGTTACATCAAAGCACACAAAACAATGACTCATTTTTACAATACACACATCAAATATCCATCCATTGGTAATATCAATAGTCATGACATCTTTTCGCAAAGCGTTCGCGATATGCTAGAACTTAGAGAATCGTTCGACGTGAGCGTGTTTGGCACCGCTTACGGCGCTTTCACCGATTTAGAATGTCCAGAAGACGCCTTGCTTTGTTTGAATTGTGCATTTGTTGATAATTTTCTGTACAATATACTATTTCAAGCCCAACGCGCTTCGACGTTTTACCGCGAAGATTTTGCAGAAGTCATCGTTCCTTCGTTTGAGGCGTACTGGGAAAACGTCAGCAGTTACAATGCAAAGTACACCCGCGCGTACAGGGAAGCCATTGAAGATTCCCTCAATAACCCGAGGTACGGTACGACGTTGGAGGTCACATTGCCATTTTCGGACTGGTTTGACGGTTTATTGAACGGCACCTATACCATTGAAGACTTTGGAAATGGCGTTAGTTATTTCTTGCAAGGAAACTATTCTGGAGCTATTCCATCTGACGCAAAAATCATGTTTCCGAACGATTTGCAATACTACTTTGATCAGATCTTATCGAGTGATTGCGGCACAACAGAAGCGAAATGGACGTCTCATGAAGACAATGTGGGCTACGGTCTATTGGCAGTTATATTGGTGTACGCGAGTCCTGAAGTCTTTCAATTCTTTTTCTTTCGATTGAATTTTGTGTTTTCAATTATTGTCTATACGATAATAATGTGGACAGCTTGGTTTTTGTACTTGTATATCGTCTACGATCTGTCGCCACTGTGCTTTCCGATAGTACCATCGTATCTTATACACGATTTCTTGATGTGGATTGACAAGAATTTGTTCCTTGATTGCGCGTGCTCGTACATTCCGCACATTGCTAAATCCAATTGTCAACAGCAAACGTGCGACACGTGTAACATCAGCGTAGCATTTCACGACTGTAATGATTTATTACCTGCTTTTGAACAGCTTGGGTACGCATATCATTTTGTGTTTGCCCTTCGTTGGATTTTCCCAGATACTGTTCGTTACTACGGGCACGTGAATTATTGGCCATTCACGTATATTTATAAGATTGAAGGAGTCGCTACATTATTAGTAGACGTCGATCGGGAACTAGACGTCACAGGCATAGAGCAGAATTGTTTCTGGCTGCACTCGCTAACGCCGACAACGCTAACAATCATTGCCTACGTTGGTATATTATGCCTCGTGCCATTAATTAATATTGGAATCAAGGTAGTGAAGGAATCAATCGTGATGCTGATTAACGCAGTGATGATACTGTACTATTTAAGTGTCGCTAGCTCGCAATAAATTAAAATTTTAAATCAGGTTCTTTTACTTTTACAATACTATATGCTGTACTTAACGGTGTAGGCACATTGTTTTGTACTTTAACTAAAAATTCTGTAAATTTAGGGTTATTATTATTAGGAGCAGTTATATCTAATGTTTGTAACTTTATCCTCCAATAATCCTCTTCTAAAACTGTGTCGTATATTTTTGTCAGTTTGTAGTTAGGATTTTGGTTTTCTTTCGTTTTAACAGCCGTTGTACTTTTAGGCAGCAATAATGCACATGCTTGCGGTATCAACTGAATAAAATGCTCTTTCCATCTTGCTCTTAAATCAAGTAACTGTTGATTGCTATAATGCTGAGTTACATGCTGTTGTGCCCAAAATTGTCGTGCATCAAATATTTCGCGTAAGTATGGTTTTCGTTGATACTCTGGGATTTCTCGAAAGAATAATTCCTGTTCCACTTCGTGCACGTCTTGTGCAATATCCTGTTGTTGCTCGTGTATAGCTACAGCTTCTTGTTCCAAATTGACTGAATTTGGTATTGGAACCTCAAATTGAACACGAAATTCACAGTGAGTCGTTCTCGCCCCCCTAGTAGCTTCTTCACTCCTATGCAAAATAGCTTTATAGTCATAGTATATAAAGCCTATTTGTTCATTTTCCCAGTTAGGGTGTCTTTCCTGTCGATAATCTGGTAGATCTGGAACTTGGGACGCGCTTAAAGTGAGTGCATTCCGTTTGGGAATACCTTCGTTTGTCTGTATCATTCGAAACGGAAAACTACGGCCATATTGATCATCGTTGTATAAAAATGGTAACCCGATTCCAAACCACATCGACTGTATCCAAGTGGCAGGTCCTCCATAATTATCTCTAGAGGCCGATATGGATCCAGTATACTGGTCATTGAGTTGATCATTATGCCATTGTGGCAACACAAATATAGAAACGTCATAATTATTAACAGAAAACGTGTTAATTCTCATATTTATAACTTCTGGAATGATAGAAAAATAATCGTCCTTGGTGTTAGCAGGTTTATTATTTGTTTCTTCTTCGTCAAGAATCAAATCTTTCTCGTCAAATAATGTCTCGTCAGTAGAAATAGTTAACGCATATTGCCAAGTACGTTTTTTCGTGTTGTACTCCCTAACCCTCACTTTAGCAACTGGCATCGATAAATTTCCTTCTGTTTTTATTTTTACCTTCTGGCCTCTTTTAAACTTTGCAGGTGGTATTTCATTATCACTCATCTTTTTTCAGTACCTGTTCTTATATATAAGTGTTTTAAAATGGATCGCTCCAAATTAATTCGTAAATTTTTTATTAAAGATTATCTACAAGGTGATACGATTATTTTAAAAGGTCAAGGCAGCATCTCCTTCTACAATGAGCCCAAGGCGTCTACGTTATACGTGGACAAGTTTATATTTTACGTCTTAATGGATTTGCCGTTCCAACAATTTGTGACGTACGTGATCGACGACGAGTACATTTCGTTTTATCGGAGTTAAAATTTTAAACAAATATTTATATAAATATAGATTTTAAGTATTGTATGTTATCTTATGATTGAATCTCACTCTACTCTCGTATTGTTTTCCTTTCTAGCTTACCACAGAGCCATGCACTTTAAACGCAGAGCGCTGCTTTACAAAACCTTATATCGTTGGCAACGGTCCATTCGCTAGGGTTGCAATAACTTCACCTAGGGGTATACGACCTAGGGTTGTGCTACCTAGCTAGGGTTATCTAGGGTTACAATAACTTCACCTAGGGTTAAAACCTGACCGAGTTACGGCGCTGGAGGTCCGATCGAAACTTACCAGATTCGGTCTCTACTACTGGATATGCCACTGCAGGTGTGTCTTGTTTAGCTTTAGGTTTTCTCATCATACTATGGCCGAGAAAAGTGACTCCGTTGTATGCAATGGTATTGATGATGGAATAGGTGAGGATCCAATTGGTGTCTTTCTTGTAGGATGGGCATATCTCTTTGATATGAATGCTTTCTGCCAAGGCCATGGCATTGTAAATGGTAGCGACTACCGCTGCCACAACGTGTATCATTTTCCCTAATTTATAGATGCTTAATGTATCTTTGCACATGGGATCTTCTTCTTTTGGCTTGAGACATCCATATACGTACAAGGGCACGATAAATGCAATGACGGAGGTTATAGCAGATTCTAAATAGAATATATTGCTGCAATTGACGTTAAAATATAAGTAAACACTGATGGCAAATGATATAAAATACAGGACGCTAGAGAGCCATATTTGTATGCGTTGAAACACAAAATCTACGTCGGTCCACTTCATTTTGTTGCGGTGCATAGCCTAATATATATCCTTTCTTATTAGTTGTTTTACTTCGTCGTCGCAATGTTTATCGTTTGGAAACCATCCCCATAAATGTATACTAGATTCTTTGTACACGGTTAATACCAATGCTCCTGCCGCAGCACCAAATACGTGCCAAAGGGCATGATTGGCATAATGAATTTGTTTATTGTCTTCTGAATAGGTGGCATAAAAAAAGAAGGCAATACCAAAGCAAATGAATCCAACAATGGTATCGGTGATATCCAATTGTTTTTCGTGTTTAATGTTTTGTACGACAATAATGACAAAGTAAATAGCAACAATGATCATTTTGACAAATTCACAATCGTACCCCAAATAGAGAACAGGGCAGTGTGCTTCGTGTGATAGTACAACAATAACAAAATTTACGACGACCAAATAGACATAATATTCTTTAAAGGCAACGTAAGACACCAATGTTAATAGTAGCAACCAGGAGAACAGCACGTCAATGGCCATCGAGTTGTCTAAGTTGTAAAAACATACGGCATACGTTTGACAAGCATGGTAGAAACTACTGATGACGATGACAATGGCAAATAAAAAGGTAAACATGTAATGTTTTATTTCGATGGAGACTAGCAACGGGGCGATGTAAACGACATTGCTAGCGACGGACCAAAATTTGGCGTAGTCGTAATTGACGTAGGAGAATATGGAGGCAATGGTGCAGAATATCAACACCACGAAGGTTTTTGGGTATGCCCATGCATTGAATATAGCAGGCTTGTTCATGGTTATAATAGGTATATTTTAGTTTTTATACTGCATCTACTGTTTTGACTTTTTTGTCTTGTAATTTTAGGAACCATTGACTACCGCACGTATCGCATTTCGTATCTTCAAATGTTTTGATAAACAACTTTTTTGTACAGAATAAACATTCATAGTTGCGTACGTGCGCCATGAACTTTAGATCTTGTTGCGCATTTTGTGTAGTTGTTTTTTGCGTAACTACTTTTCCACGTTTAGACCGAATCATCGATACACTTACAACCAAAGTTTCCTGTTTTTTGACAAACTTTAAGCGGCACCACTTTTGGCGATTGTAAATCGTTGATGTCGTATTCTCCTGTGGTGTAATAAACAGATTCTAAATGTTTCAAGTCTGTTTCTACCAATTCACTAATTTGTATGTCGTTCAAGGTATCCGTCAGGAAACAATTTTTTATACTGACCAGTTCATACAATTGTTTTGCTTCTTGTAATAACTTGTACTTTTTTTCGGCATCGCTATCGGCATTTACTTTTTGTCCTAATTCAAAATGCAACAATGCTTTACACAATGCTAAATGGTTAAATGCGATGTTACCGTAAACAGGTGCGCGAAACCATACTTTGTCATAATAGTGTGAAGCAGTTGCCAATGCTACGGTGTTGACAGGACTATCCGTTTTATGCGAAAGATACATGGCTTGGGTTGCATGGCAAAAGTAAATGAGTTGTTTGACAAATTTTTTAGTGACCACGAAAGGAACACTGGGTTGAATGTATTGTTGGGTTTTCCATTCAGGAAGTATTTTCAACAATCCCAGTAAGTTGTTTTTCACCAATTTGAAAGTATTATTGCTGTCTTTGGTATGATTGGTTATGGTCTTACTAATTTTTTGCGTGGCATCCATTAATTGTAACATGTAATATTCAAAGAATAGGCTTGTCGATTTGAATGGTGCATCGTTTATTTTCCATTCGAATACCAATGGGTTTGATTTGTCAATGTAGGAAAGGCTTTTGTGATTCTGGAGTAGCGTTTGTAAATTGTTGTGGTAATCACTAAAATATCTGTCGTAATCGTGTAGTAGTTTGGTACGATTGTTGCTGATATTCAATAATTCGTAAGCAGTGATTTTGTTGGATCGTATCGAATCTTCAAAGTTGGATAGCCCAGAGGGTTCTACTTTAAATAAGTGTGGATCTGCTTTTTGCATTAATTTCGAAAAACTTAACAAGACAGACATGTATGGATTTTATTATCTATTGTAATACTTTATATATAGTGTTTGCTGGCAGAATAAATGTTTGCGTATATTGTTGGAATTGCTGTCGTTGGAATAGTAATTGGTGGTTATTATTATCAAGTGCGCAGAAGGAAAACGAATTATGTAGCAGAGACATTGGATTTGCCCGAGTTTGATGAATTGATTGTGGATTTTGAGGAAGATGAGATACAACAAAAAATAACAAAAATGCACGAATTCTAATATTGACCTTTGTTTCTAAAATCGTAATGGTTGTTTAACCGTGTCATTGCTAGTCGGTTCATCAATTGTTTGATTTCATTATCTTTTGATTTGTTATCTTTTGATAATGTCATGTTCTCTGTTTCTAATCTATTTACTAAGCGGTCGCTGTTACTTAATTTAGGCATACTCTTAAATTCGTTTTGTATACTCAACCGATTCATCTGTTTTTCCATTATATTTATTTGCTGCTCGTACGCGCATAGGCGCTGTGCTTGGCCCGCAATAGTGTCTTTGTACTCCCTATCCATCAATTCCATTTGTTTTTGCAACGTCGATATTTCCACCTTTAAATTATTCTCCATCTTAGCAAATGTATTGATACGATCACCAAGTTCATTCTGCTTTTTGATTTGAATTTGACCAATTTCCTTTGCATTTTCCATATTCAACTGTTTGATGTTTTCCTCGTATTCCTCTAGATTTTTTTGCTGTTGTAATTCATTCTGCTTTTCTTGTAATCGCAATGCATCTATTGTTTTGTCATTTTCCTCGGATCGAATAGACAATTGTTCCGTCTTGTTTTTATACATACATAGCTCTTTGTTTGACGTTTCGTATGTCATAGTTAACTCTTGCAAGCTTAACTTCAACGTTTTATTTTCCGTTTGAATCGCAGTCAAATTATCTTGAGACAAGCTTAACTCTTTTGTAATTTTAGTTAAAGACGTTTTTGCCTCGGCCAAATCGGTTTTACCATTTTTGTTTTCTGTTTTCAATGTCAATATTTCTTTTTCATAAGCAGCTAAACGAGCATCGAGGATAACTTTGGATTCAGCCGTAACAACAGCCATTTATCTCATCCAAACGATCAATATATAGATGGCATGTTCTAATAGTTGAATTGACTCGCCATTCTTCTTTTCCCAGATGGTTCCATTCCCCGCGAAGCAAAATTTTCGTATGGTGCCGAGGTTGTTCGTTGTCCGTCTCCTGGATAACGTATAGGTAAATTTTCTCTACGGAAAACGTACGACGGAATGGAATCATCGCTTCTGGAACATATCATACCGACATTGATCCCGATTACTAACCCTGTAAAGAAACACAAGGTCAATGCAGGAATGGTATAATCTTCCAACATTTACATATACGCAAGGGATGATAATATACTATTCTCTCTTATTCTTTATTTAAGTGTTATGAGCAAATTAACCGACATCCAGCAACTGTTGACCACCTATCAAGAGGATGCTACCAAAGTTACGAAAGAGGAATTATTGAAGGTGCTTGCAGAATTGTGTAACCATTGTCAAGTGTTAGAAATGGAATGTATAAATTTATTACAAACACGCAATAATAAAAACGTGCACACCACACAAACACCATTCTCATGGGAATCACTACGGCGAGAAGATTCTCCTTTCAAATGCTCTACCTACTCCTCTTAGTACATCAAATAAACGCAACCGAATTTGACATTGCCTCGTTTATAGTAGCAACTAGTATACTAAGCACGAACGTTGCCTGTGTTGGATTCTTAATCTATATAGCAAGACGACAATGTTATAAAAATAAGTATACAGAATTAGATAAAAATTGACCTATCAAATAACCTAAAGTGTTTTAAACTTTTACTCTATGATACGATTAGGTAATAGCTTAAACCTAGCAAAAACCGAGGGTCATCAAAAATTGACCCAATCCTTTACAATCTACCCGATGCAGCCGAATAAAACTAATGTTCGTTTTGAACCTATCATCGAGAAAATTGGACCACAGCAAATTTTTAGTATCGCCATTACACCCACCGATACAGATTGTTTCGATACAACTATTCACTACACCGCTAGACTATGGAAGTACAGCAACGACGGTAGAACCTTCCAAGGTAGAGATTTCCAAGTCAAAGACAATATTTCGGACGAGTTTGTCTATTACGATCAAGAAAAACAATCGAAAGAAGTTCTGATTGAACGCGAAGTTGATCATAATACAGGGGTTGTACGATTTCTTTTTTACTTGAACGAAGTGAAAACTTACCTCAAGTTTAAATTTACAGTTATTTACAAACATGTGGAGAATGTGTTTAAGGCGAATATATTGTCTTTATCACGGAAAAAAAATGCGTTACCAACGCGCAGGTTTCAAATGCTCTCGAAACGACCTGCTAAAAGACAAAAGACCACCTCCATTGTCTCAGAATCGACAGAATCGTTTATCGATTTATTGAAAAGAGAACAAATCGATTATCAATACAATGAACTGGAATTGGATGATTTCTATGTCTGTGAAAAATTAGAATCTACTGAATGGTTAGATTCCGTTCGTGCATCGATTGCATCACCCCCGAACGTCGATCTTTCAAAGACATTTGATGACAAGGAAGGGCACAGCGATTGGGACGAGGGATGGGAGATGTTGGGAGACACGGCGAAAGAATATGATACGATTCAACATAGTAAGTTGGAAGAGTTAGAACCGTAAAACCGTTAAATTAAAATTTTAATAATTGATTTAAATCACCATTACCTTCTCCTACATTTCTACCATTTTCATCAAAACGATTTCCTTTTCCACCTTTTAAACGTAAAAGTGCAATGACCTCTTGACGAATTGGACTATGATTAAAAATATATGCTCTGTCCAGGGGAGTGTATCCCGCCTTGCTCTTCTTATTAATACTATCAAGAGTCATATTAGTTAATAATAACTCAATCACCTCAGTATTTGTTCCGTTAGTACATGCCCAATGCAATGCATTCAATCCACTATGTGCAATATTAGGATCAGCACCTTGTTCAATTAAATATCGAACTAGTTGGAAATGTTCGTTTAATGCAACTATCATTAAAGGTGTACATTCCAAACCACTACGAGCATTACCGACTTGATTCACATATTCTTTCAATGTCATGTTATCGCTGTATCCATTCATTTCACGATTACTAACATACTTGTGAAAAGGATGTAGATTCACAAATGATTGCACATCATTCATACGCCCGCGGTCACATGCACATACAATAGGTGTACCCCGTGAAAACTCACTTTTATATCTTTCGATTAAATCATAAAGTTGTTGACATTTTTCTAAGAATGTGTCTAAGGTTTTCTTAACCACCTTTAAATTCGATGGGTTTTTATCTGAATCTACTATTTTTTTAAACACCTTCAATTTTAACACTTGTAAAAAGGAAGCAGTCTCTTTAAAATCTAAAAATTGCTGTATCAATTCTATTAAACTTGGGATATCATTTAGAATATCAAAAAGTGTTTTCATTGCATCGTCATCCTTTGCGTCTTTGGAACTCGTCCTTTGTTTCTTTGCACCACTACTACCACTCATCTTGTGTTAGTACCTGTTCTTATATATAAGTGTTTTAAAAAATGTCAGCGTTAAATATTCATCGCGTTCATACCAATTTTGTAACTGTAAAAGGGGCATGTCCACCAGTTCCACCTACATCATCGTTAGAAAATGTACCATTGTGCACGCATTGTTTTAGGATGTATCATACACAGAGAGATTTGTTGGATCATCAAAAAAAATGTTTGACAAAAAAAAGAAAATTATTGTTTACAGCGTTATAGTTTTTAAATAATATTACAACTGGAACTAGCTTCCATTCGACTTCGCACCAACGTGCAGTGGTCAATTAAAAATTCAATTGTCGTGGTCTCTCGCGACATGCTTTGCGTACCTAAAACATTAGCTTCAAAGGCTTGTAACTTTTTATGTATTTTTTCCAATATATTTGAACTCGCTTCATTGTTTTCCTCTTCGTACTCTATCTCTAAATCGGTTAATATTTGTGCTAAACATTTGTTGCACGATAGTAAGATGTTATTTTCTGTCAAGTCATTTTTGTCTTTTTGTATATCCACCGTATCTCGATAGCACAAATCCCTCAACTTTTGAACTTCTTGTGAAAGCTGCTCAGGTTTAGACTTTGCTAGGTTGCTCATGTTTCCTTACTTTTTGAGCATAACTTTATACAGGTACGCGCAAGGGATTGATATAGGCTCACAAAAAGGCATACGATTAATGCCATCTCGACATAATCCAAATTATCAAACATGGAACCAGTTTCTATGGTTGGCATCGTTGGTATTGGGATTTCCGAAGCAGATGGCGTTTCTTCAACGCGTATGGAACTCATTGTTTAAAATTTGACCAAGTTTAATTTATTCTCGTCGAACTGTAGTATATAATCGTTAGGAACGTTGCTTTCTTTTGGTTCCTGTTTCTTGTATTGGTATGCATCTATGGCTACCTTATTGGTCTTTGGCTCCACAAACTGTTGAAATTGTTGTTGATCCCATGAACCTTTTTCGTTGAACCCAGCACGAACCCATTCGTCGCCTGTTGGATTGTATGCCAACACGATCTCTTTGATGCTCCAGCCTGGTACACCGTCAAAGTACACGTTCACCTTTCCTAACGCACACAATTCCTCAAAGGTAAACCCTGCTTCTTTTGCTGTTTCCACGCTCCATGAAGCATCCTTCAAGTGTTGGAGAGACTCTATGCTTTCCTTTATCTGGTCGGAAGTTGCGTTCATTTTTTTGAGCACGGCTAAACCAGCATCCCCGCCATAATATTTTGGTTCCAACCCAATGGCTTTTGCCACACTGAAGTCGACTCCAAAGTCAATGATTTCATCCATCGAAAACTTGGAACGCAATTCGTCCCATGTAATACGTTCTGTCATCAAGTCTAATGAACAGAAGCCTGCGTTCGACGCTTCCTTCAACGATTGTCGTTTCAACGTTTTCTTTAACGTTGTGTTGCGCAATTTTTCTGCTTTCTTACTAAAGTTGGGATCGTCGCGGAGGCTAGCAAGCACCGCTTCTAATCCTTTGTGATTGTCGTAACCTATATCCATTTTTGTACGAATAGATTGATGTATATTAGTAATGGTTGGCACTTATATATAGTTTTATAAACTGATGACTCAATACACGAACGTGTTGTTTTGGATTGTAGGGGTAATTGTTGCCAGTCTTGCAATAGCTTTTATTTGGATTTTGATTTTAGACGAACAGAATGACCCTGGTGATTTAGATTTAACTGCATTGAACTCGTTGAATTTGATTGTAGGCTTCTTGTACATTGGAGTGGTGAACGGAGCAAGGGACAGGTGGAAACGATTGATGCACCATGCGAATGACTTTACATTGACGTTTCAATCCTTGTCAAAAAACGCTGATGACAAAACCAATCAACAGTTGGAAACGGTTCGAAACAACTTGATTGCCTTTTATCAAGAGAACTGTTCGGTAGATATGAAAATTCAACTGTTTTTAAAAATACAAAATTCAATCGATAGCTTGGAAGCATCCACTAATGTGGATAAGCTAAGGCAATGTGCAGCGGCATTGTATCGTGGATTTTTTGAAAAAGAACCATTTTTGTTCACTGCGCATCTCTATTTAATCCTCGGAATATACTTTGCTTGCATCCCAGTACAGCTGTTCAACGCATACGATGCCACCATGACTTACGTGTTGTATCCAATCATTATTTATTTATTATTTGCGGTGCCACTGTATGCCAATGCGTTCCATAACCCAATACAGCATCCTGAATTGAACCGCACCTTTCAAAAATTGAACACTCAAATTTATACCAACGCAAAGCAATCAAAGACCTACGCCTTTGCATACCATAGGAAAGATTTGAGAATGTAAATCCCTTAAATAGTTAAGATTTTATAGGCATTTTTTTTTGTACAATCGAATATATATTTTTTTGCTCTGTACTAAAAAAAAATCCCTAATTTACTTAAATATTTAAGGATATTCCCATTAATTATAATAATATAAAATCCCTTAAATAAATTTAAGGATGCACGTGTCATTTTTTCGAGCACAGAGCAAAAAAATATATATTCGATTGTACAAAAAAAAATGCCTATAAAATCTTAACTATTTAAGGGATTTTACCCAAAATTTTATGTGTATTGTATAGGTAATATTTGCCTATCATAAAACGTGCTAAAACTCTGTATCTGCCAGTGGTACAGTAACCATTGGTACCCTACCCATACAAAAAATACCAAAAACCCTAAGAGAATAAACTTATTGTCTTTGATCCACATCGCCAATGCTTCGCATCGCTGGTGCCCACAGATGCTGTACCCTTCGAGCAAATCGTACATCGCTCGCGTCGCAGGCAAAATCGCTAGTTCATACTCTGCTTGTGCACATTCTTGGAACTTTCCTAATTGCACACGTAACTTTGCGTTGGAGCACACGTCTGAATTTAAATACAATCGTGCTTGATTCGCTTGCTTTGATCGTTTAATCCAGTGATGGTGATACGACTTCAGCGCGCCGAACACTAGACTTAGAATCAGTATACCGACAGTCACTCGCTTGTACATGTTACACCTATGTTCAATCTAGTATATACAAAGTAACCATTCCCTTTTTTTTCTTGTGCAATATATTACTATATATAATCCTTATTAGCAATAGTTAAGATGTATCAGTTAGTCCTTTTAGTATTGCTACTACAGACGTTGTATGTCTTGTCCAGCAATGTGACGTGCGTGCAATTGGACTACATTTTTCAGAACGCAGACTGTTGCCAATTACAAAATGAAATTCCATGCCTGCACTCCATTCCTAAGTTAAATTTTGATAATGTCGTGCAAGCAGTGGATGACAAGCTAAACCAAATAAACAACGTGTTTAGTCAGTACGTGCCGTTGGTTCTCAATAAAAAGTTAGAGGATTTTTGCGACAATGATAATGTGATCATCGGTGGACTAAACTATGACCACTACACAACGAACACTTGGTACGACAGGCCTCAGCTTTACTGCGAAGGTAATGCCAATCGGCTCGTGATAATTCCACAATACAAAATAAGTCATTGCTATTTTACGGTCGAAGATGGTGACATTCGTTATACTGCTAAGATTCCTTATAATCCTTCGATGACGATTACGAGCTACCATCAAGGCACGCAGTCCAAGACGGTTGCAGGCTTCTGTGAATACAATGGTAACTGGGTAACAACGAGTTTAATGACCATCTCTGATATTAACACTTTAGTATCCGAACACAATGGTATCATATACTACACCACTTTATCCACAAACCATAGCATGAAATTACCATGCACCTCCAATGAGGAAAAAGTAATAGGAAATAATATTAATAGACGTACGGAAATGCCACTTTGCAGCAACTTCTTGTACTTGAACCAAGTCGATTGTGAAGCAAACAGTGGAGTTTGGGATTCACAACTACCGTTACAAATGCACACGCAAGTAACCACCATCGATTTGCATAAAGAAACTGGATTAGAGACAATTTATTTCACAAGGTCGAGTGCCAGTTCCTTTATGCGCTTTTGCCTTGCAACTGAGTACGAGAACCCAAGTTCGTATATCAGTGGAGAAAACTACGGTTTTAGCGGAATTGACGATGCACATAAAATAGATACAGAAAGATAAAAATTTTAATGTTTTAACGCTATTTCATTTGTTAATTTTTCAACCAATCCCTCTATGTGGTTTGGTGTGATTTTCTCCGCCGTCACGTCCTTCAAGTACCCCAACTGCTTTATCATGTAGACAATATGTTCCGAACAAAAATATTTCTGTGGCAATTGGTTCGCACTTGGGCGCATGATCAAAAAGTCGGGCAGCCAGTACGTTGCTGCTTTATAACTATCATATTTCTTATCTAATTCCTGAATACAAAAAGCTAGCGCATGGCGCAACTCTTCGGCATCAAAATCCGTCGGTATACTTTTCGTAAAGTTTGGGTCAGGTAAACGATTAAAGACATAATCGTCGTGTTTGGTCAACAACCTACAACTTAATCTTGATCCCCACAACGTGTAGAAGCAAATGCTCATAAACTCGTTATCCTCAATATGCTCGGTAGACGATTTCAACCGCTCCCAGAGGCTTTTTGCGCGCGTGCTAATAATTCCATAATTTTGTTTAAGACCTAATAATTTATCTTCCCATTCTTTTTTTGTGAATGTAAAAACGACTTCGGCGTGACAGTACCCGTCGGAAGCAAACCCGTTGGTGATGGATGCGACAGCTTTGTTGAAGAAGGTATCAAATACAGACAAGGGCTTCCATAATATGAAGTGCAGCATCTCGCTTATTACAACTTACATAATTTCATTATATACATAACAATATATGTACAGTAAGCAATGTCATTAATACGATGGTTAGTGTTGATCTATGCAATTACATCTTGTGTTGCCATTCCACGACAGAAAAAAACGTGTAACAATTGCTATGCTACAACATCATATGAAATCATTAAACATTATCATAGGAATCTAAACGTAACGGTGGAAGAGTTGATGCAGCAAACAAAGCAAGGCTGTGCAGGGGGATCACCAGAACCAATTTTGAACAAGTATTTTAGAGGATCCAAAGTAGTGCGAGGCGGGCTATACAAAGTCATTAAATTATTAAAAAAAGGACCAATCATAATAGATTATTCGGATCAACATTTAGTGACGGCGTGGAAAGCGACGCCGAGAGGTATTTTAATACACGACACAAGAGACGCCAGTCAAAAAATATTAATGCCAGAGAACCATGCGCTAAAATTTAAGTATATCATCTACCCTTTGTTGTAATTTTTCTACATTCATGGTGCCTCTTTCTTCCTTTTCATCGCTATGTACTTCTGTAGGATAACCGTCCATGGATTTAATTTTTTTCATTATGTTTTCCATCTTTTCCTTAATTTGTTTTAATTTTGACTTTAATTTTGCCGTGTATGTGTTTAAATATGTATCTATTTTACCTCTCCTCTCTTGGTCATAAGTAACCAGTTTTTCTTCTACATTGATTTCCGCAAGACGTTTCTTTATTTCTTTATCGTCTGCGTCCCTTAGTAATATTAAGTATTCATGTATTTTCTTTAAGTCTTTGTTTATATTGTCTACTTTTTTGTCTAATCGATTGTAGTCATCTATTCTAGCGTTTGCATCCATTTCAACGGTTTCCAATATTCCATTGATTATAATACTTAATTCTGTTATTCTATTACGTGAATTTTCTACGTAATGTTGATTTATTAATTTGTTTATTTTTTTTTCTAATTCACGTTTCACTATATTTATTTTTTTTTCTAACTGACTTAATTCCGTTACTTTTTTTCTTAACGTAATTTTCGGCATGTTTTGTGTCTCTATAATAATATCCAGTCCATTCCTATATAGAAGAATCATGTAAATCGCCGCCACTCCACTGCCTGAATTGTACCTCGATGTTGCTTGCAAACCAATACGTCGTATCTATCTTCGATGGTGCCGCATGGTAAAATATCATAGTAGCGTTTGCTTGTTTTATCGATGGTAAAGCTGGCGTCGTTTTCCGAGAGCCAATTTGGGTTTGTCGTCAGTACATCGAATAGATTGACCAGTATTCCGTTTAACGTGACGGGTAGGTTCCATGGTTGTCGCGGTACGTACACCAACTCTTCTATTTCTAGAACCATGGGCCAACGCTGTTTAATTTGATGCTGCAATACAAACTGTTTCTCTTGTGGAATGGCATAGAGCAAACGGTTCCCCCGTTTAATTGGTTGAACGGAGTACATCAATTCAAATTCACCCTGAACGGATCCATAAGAATATTGAACGGTGCAGGTTGCGATGTTTGGTGTCCATGCTTGTCCGTTTGGAAGCATTCTTTCTTTGATGCAACTATGAATATCTTGAATGTACGGATGCCCGTACGACGTTTGTGAAAAGTCTGTTTGTTTGAATTGGATATGCAACAGCTGGATGTATTCTTTTAGTCGCATGATATTGTCGTCGTTGGATGAGTTGGGATCAAAAAACAATATGTTTTGCTTTAGAATATCAATCCAGTCGAGCAGCTTCTGACAAGTTGCTTCCAACGTAGAACATTTTAAAAATTCTTTTTTAGGGGTGGTGGTTCCCGCATGATGTTTAAAGGTTTGTATGTACTCTAGATTGAATATAGTATTTACGAATAATTGTTGCAGCAGTAGTGTATTTTTTTTTATATTAGTAATGCATATTGGCATGTATGCATCGAGGCTTCCGTTGAGCGTGTAGGTGTCAAAGTCTAATAAATTGTAATAAGGCAAGGATTTCAATTCAAAGAAACCGTGATACAGTTCCTGTTGCACGGATACTTGATGATTCCCGATGACCAATCCTTGTCGTATTAAAATATCTTTCAAGGTATCGTTGGAATGTAACTTTTCTTCCAATTCGACGGAGTGCTGCTTCGGAACACTTAGTATGCAACGAAAGGTCCACATGCTAATATTCTTTTTTCATGGCATTTAAATATTTTAAACATATATGTTGCTCTCGGGGTTTGGGTAACATGGATTGTGATATTTGTTACGAAACCTATTATCATGAACATAATATGTTTTTTAGTAAGCGGTGCACCCACACGTGGTGCATCGATTGCCATAAACAAATGATACGGTCCTACGGGCGCAATTTTGCATGTCCGTATTGCCGCGTTCCCATTCGCAAAGCCAAGCAAAAAAACCCCTATGTTATTGAAGCTATTGAATACGAGTTTATGCATGAGTATGAATTGGATACATGTTATTGCAATATAACGAAAAGCATACGACCTTGGCGTGTGCGAAAAAGTGTTTTAAAATGTATTCGGAACAAACGTACGTCGAACTAGGCAAACACATATTGAGTTTAGAAAACAAGCACCCAGAGGGTGTACCCATGCTAATCATTTTACCTTATTTACGAACCTTAACGGAGACACCTGTGGATATGATGAAAGCGCTTTGTAGGGAGGGATATGCCTACACAACAAAGGATAGTTTTCATTTTTTATCAACTTTTATAAATTAGTGTTTTAAATTTTTTTTATATGCCTTCTATTATTTCTACCTTAAACGATCATTGCCTACAATGGATTGGCACCATTGCTACAGAGGATGTGTTGCACGCCTTATCATTAACTTGCAGCCATTTGCGATCGTTGTATGCAGATGAAAAGACAAAGCGTAAGCACGTTCCCACCGAGTGGTACTATTTGTACCATGTATCGCAAACTAAATTCTACCCGAAAGAAATTCAAATTTTATCCATCGATTCAGAAATTCAACGAATCCGTTACAAGGTCACTTGGAGAATATCAGGTAAAAATACCAGTTCTGCAATCATTTCAGAGCATCAAACAATAGATCATCCTTTTCTATTGCTAAACGTAAACAAGGGCATCCTGAACAGCCCTCCGTTATACCACAAGTCTGAGTTAGAATTGTACGCCTTTGAAACGAATGAATTGGTTCAACGAGTCGCGCATTTTATGAAACCACTGAAATTATCGAATAAAGTAAAGGAAGAGATTTGCAACTACGTGACTGCTCTTCGCGACAAACTCCGTACAACAACGATGTCATACCTGTCGTTGGTAATGCATGAGGAAAATGCATGGGAGACGAAATGTGTATCATGGCAATTGAAACAACGATTGACGATAGATCAACGACTTTACATTCGTAATCTCTTTTTTAAAATCGTTTGGCACCCGTTTAAAGCACATTATACAAGTCTCACATACAATAGATCTACTGATTCAATCAGTGATTATTACATAGAACTTGCAGATACTGATACACTCCAAGAAAAGGTATGGATACGGAATGGGGCAAAGGTATTGCGTGATGAGGGGGATGACAATGTTATTCAATATGAACTAGCGTCAAGTGATACTATTTACATCACCAAACGAGACAGAGAAGAAACGACAACGATTGAAGATAATACCTACTATCCAATGAATATAGATGATGATGACGATAAGCTGGGATTGAATTATATTGCAAACGCAGGAAGTGGGTTGCGTGTTAAGTGCGTCGATGAGCATATCGTGGTAGAGGATACGAGTTTGAAAACAACATGCAATTTACCTAACGTCATAGCCAAACATCCATCATGTACAAGAGCTTTTAATGCGAAACAAGATGGTGACAGTTTGATACTTGTTCTTTTACAACACAGTTACGAAATTGATTCGGAAACGTTGGATTGGTGCAATGAAAAATCATGGTTTGTTTATTGCAAATATGAGCGTGATACAAATACAAATAAGATGAAATATAAACAGGTAGAGCAAACGGTGTGTCCCGTGAATATTGACAATGCTGGGTTGGGGAATCCAGTTGTTGCATATTACAATGGACATGTCTATTGCAAGTTAGACGAGGAACAGTTTGTAAAATTAAATGTGAAGAAAGGTCAATTAGTTGAAAAACCTTGGTCTGCAGTCACTTCTTATCTCTATCAACTTGAAGATGGAATTTGTTACTTGGAACAGAATTTTAGAGCACACATGGATGATTTTCCTGAATATTATGACCTTGTCTTTTACTTGGAACGCGGTGCGATACAAATTCGTAAAGAAATATGCCTTGGAGTTAACTATGCAGTGTGGATAGAATACAAAGGGAGAAATGATCACGGAAAAGATGAATTTTACGTTCATTCGTATACCAATAACATGGTCCGCGGTCACTTGCACAAGCGCAAGTTTTGTGTTACAAAAGTTTTAGTATAAAGGCATGGATCCAATATTATAAAAAAGATGGACGACGAAGACAACAACAAATTGGATGATTTTCATAAAAAACTAGGACTTGGAGTGTTGGGAGTATTGCTGGTTGGAGCTGTATTAACAGTCTACCGCTATAAAAAATAAGAATTATAATATATTGTATATACAAAGTTAGGATCAAGATCATTATACTCTTAAATGTGTTGTGTAATTGATTGTATATTCAACCGCTTGATGGCGGTTTTCTTGTTGATTTGTTCTCTAGTGATTATGATAGCGGTGTCGGTGGCCAACTTATCGAGTGAATGTGAATTTTCACCTTTAATCACCTGGGCCATTTATGTTCAATTCGCGTGGGTGGTAGTGAAACCTTGTATTAATATATGTGGGCTGCGTATTCTGACGGCCTTTGTGACATTCTTTTTATCAGCAGTTATCACTAGTTTATTAATAAGTTTAAACAAAGAAAGTTGTAGAATTGATAATATGGACGCAAGTCATATACTGTCTGCTGTAGGATTTGGCCAAGGGACTATTTTAGTAATTTCTATCATCGTTGTATTTAAAGAAGTGGGGATGAAGGACGATACCGTACCTTATCAACAACAACAAGATTACGATCAATAGTGTTTTAAATTTTTATGCTATTATGCTGCTGTATCAACGTCGAAAATTCAGGCCTATTTCTTTAGATACTAGTATACGGCCGTTTGAAGACACAGGAATTTGTGAAAAATGCAAGCCCAAAAAAGTAGCACCATTCCAGTCGAAAGAAGAACAAGATCAGTGGATGGATACAAAACAAACGGATTGCCCGCACACCAATCAACATAATTTCTATCATCATGCTTTTTCTGTACTAAGTAAAGTATATTGTTTTCAAGCATTTTGCATGGATCCGAAAACCTCTTCGTATCATTTTCCATCCAATGTAAACGGACTTCAGTATTACGGTGGGTTATCTCACGGACTGATACGACATTTGCGCAACGTAAAGGACTACATTAGCGTATGCCAAGCCATTAGCCCGTTTTCGTTAGGCACACACAAATATAGTAAACGGTTTCAAATTATAAAGAAGCGTGAAGTGGTTCAATATATATCAGAAGAAGGGTTTAGTTGCGAAACAACGATGGAGTATTTTAAAGATAATGTGAAGATCAATTTAAAACGGAAACGTGATACCTGTTCTTATGGTGATATTGTATTAAATCCCTCGGATCATTTAATAATCTTTGCAGAATGGTTAGAATATGAATTGACTAGACATACAAAACAGTTTCCTCGGCCAAGGTTGCCTTGTTTTGATTTATTATTAGGTACGTTGAATACAGACCGTTGCCACGACCAGAAAAGTCCCCGTTTTTGTGCATTAGATTGTTTACTAGACACGTGGATATTGGATACAAAATTAGTTAGAAGGAGAACGAATAATCAAGTTACGGAAGAAATTGTTGTAAAAGGATGTTCTTATTTTTCATTTGATGATTTTATTTTGTTTTGCCAAGGAAGAAAACCGATATACAGAGAATCGTTTTCTCGTCTGGTTAATACTGCATCCAAAAAACGTTCATTTTTGGATTATATAGAAACACATAACAAATTGTTTGACTATTCGCGATTTTCAGGTTTTACGATACCCGAAGACGGCAAGGTTTTTCAAGAATTTATCGAGTCACGACAAGAGAATCAACCGTACGTGTGGTGCATGAGTTTTTAAATATTAAGTGTTAAGTAATGGATATAAGTTAACATATGCTCTTCCATCAACCCCTCCAACAATACCAACGATACGCCGTTACTTGTGTATGCTAGCTTATCGCCCTTTTCAATCACACACACACCCCATGTCGCATCAAGTATATCCGTTTTCACTAAGTGGTGGACCCATAAATTGCCTACCGTTGCCAATTGTGTCATCGAGAAGTCCATATTGCGTTACACTTAATTTAAGTAGTCTAAGTGTATTGAAAGCGAATGTCTGTGTTTCCATTGCCATTGAGTAATAATTTTAAACTATTCAACTATCGATTCCCGTCGGGCCCGTTTGTCGATTACAAAGTGCTGTGGCCTGCAAAATTCGTAAAGGATAATTCTACTGTCGGGTCGGAGCATGTCTTTATCTTGAAGAATAGCATCAACGAGTTTATGCATTGCATTTGGCGATGGGATTCGCGTGAACCTGAGCTGTTGCAAAAGAAGTTTTGGAAAAGCTGCTTCAAGGAGGAGCTTCACACGTCGGTGAGCAATCGTTACTTGTTCACGGCGCACTCGTTGAATTTGTTGTTGCCATACGTACCGCATACCTTGCATCGAAAGTGGCAGAAAAGCAAGACGAATCAACGCGACGATGCGTTTGTCGTGTCTACGTTTTCTGGCTACTTTGATTTGGGTGTGTTCGACCAGACTAAGAAGCGATTTGAGCGCTTTCCTGGATGGCAAAAGAAAGTGTTGAAGAATCCATTGAACGAGTACGTGACTTATCTTGCGACGAAACAGAACCAAGAGGTCCCTATCAACTTTGGTATTCAATTAAAGGATTTGAAACCTGAAGCGAAAAAGAAATTGGATGAGGCTTGTGCTATTATTCATGCAGTCTTTCCTAATTTTTGTTTGGAAGTTCCAACACTACAAATGTGAACTCGTCCTTATCGGTTTGAGTAGCAACCGATCGTTTGATTGGCTGTCGTAGTGTTTTGAAATAGAGCATCAAGGATTCTAATGGAATGTTGTATTCGTATTGTTCTTGGCTGATGACAGGAGGTTGTATTTTGATGGAGTGACGAAAGGTACCGATGTACGGGTTTAGTTTTGGTAGTATAGGCTGTTTATATCGAAAGGCGTTGAAGCGATTGCTGTATTGAAACCAACCTAAGAGTGGATGCCTTTTGGTAATATCTTTTCGGGATGCCATTTTTATAGATCCTGTTCTTGTATATATACGTAAATAGATTAGGTAAACAAGATCATGAAAGAGATTGTGTTATGTTTTCTTGATATAACGTCGGAGGCATTGGAGGACAATTGGTTGAATAGGGTGGCGGCACAAGTGGCTCCTAACTGTACGAGAAAACGAAACGGCAAGAAGGCACCGATTGTTCATGTCGAAATGTGGTTTCGTGACACAGACGAAGATGGTTATGCGTGTAGCATTTGTTTTGGCAAAGCCGTGCATTGGCACAAAAAAAGTTTTTCCCGAGTGTGGTTCTTTCGATCCTTATGGACGACGGACGAGGCATATGCAAAAATAAAATCATGGTGTATGCTTCAACGAGGATGTTTATTCAACTCGATCGGGTTCTATGCGCTAGGGCTAGGTATGAGGATATCGGGTCGATGGCCCAGTTGGTTCGGGTTCAAGAATCGCTATTTTTGCAGCGAATTAGTGACCACGGCTTTAAAGCATGGTGCTATTCTACCTGCTAGTCAATCCACCGTGATTCACCCTGAAGCCTTGTTTACTCTAATAGCCCCTATCAGCAGTGTATCAAGTATAAAAGAAAAGAATTTCTCAAATATTACCTACTAAGTGTTTTAAAAAATATTTACCTTAAATTAGAACTCTTATTTTCGTGTACGGTATTAGAATTTGAATATTTTACACTATAACTACATCTTTGTGCCTATATTAAACCAATGTCGAACAGGGTGTCGTACGGACATGCACTCACCTCTGTTAGCAGAAACAATTATGAATCAAGCAATTTGTTGAACAATAATAAATTTGCGATTGATGGGTTGTCGGTGCAAGCACATGCGGTGTACAGCGTGAACAAACATACCTTTACGGATTCCGCTACGGAATTAGCATGGTATCCTCCTATGAACAACAATCCACAGATATGGGGAAAAATTACGTTGTGGGAGTTAATGGCAAGGGTCGGGTTTGATTTGTTGACGCATGTCGAAGATCAGAGCGGTGGCGACGGTGATAATCCACATCAGAATACGGATTTACCACCACCACCTGAATTGCCAAAGGTGGTCTATCGCTTGAACGACAAGTTGCACAGTGATCAGGAGTGCCATGAAGGGTTTAATCGTAAGTCAGCTGCTGATCAACAAACGTGGGTAGATCAGCACTCTTACGTCATTGTGGATACGCATGAAGCATACCTTCAGACGATGACCGAGTATCAAGCAGCGTTGACGGAGTATACTCAAACCATGAATAAGAAAGGTCAGAATTACGTGTTGTTGGAATATTTTACAGGTAGAACCGACCCAGACAACGTCAGTGGCTACCGTATTTGGATTCTACAAGAGCAAGGCGCCAAGAGCAGTATAACACAAAAATTTAGCGATCGAATTTCCTTCGACTCGATCCAAAAAAAGAACTTGGGCAAACGTAAACACAAGCAAGAGAAAACGTTTCATGATCTTTGGCAAAACATCAATTCGAATGGAGCCTTGGCCAAGACCGTTGGAAACAGTTTGTACGATGATGCATATCATTTCGACTTACGCGAATCAAGTCGTAGTTTGCTTTCGAATAAAGAAAATCCTGCTCATCCAGAAACCATTTTTTCATGCGGACAATGGAATCAAATCATTTGTGGCACAGACGGGTCCGTTGATGCGGACGGCAATCCTATACGAATGAATCATTTACCATGTTTGTATCCCAATTGTGATATTGATCCTCAACGATTTGTATGGAATAATTATTTTGATGCCGAGTTGACCGTGTTTAAGCCTCACGAGGACTTTCGAAGTTCGATGATTTTGCTCAATGCGAGAGATTTGGCAGAAGATATTTTTATGTCCAAGTATCGATTGGATGCCTACGTTAAATACGTTTTGCCGATGATGCGCACAACGTTGGGTAACATCTTGAAACCAAAGGCATCCAAAGCTATTCAGGTTGGTGCCTTGAGTGCGGCGGTTAGCGAGCGCTATGCGTTTGCATCGAAACCAATTGTTCCAAGTAAAGAACCACAGTTTGAAGGTCAAAGTTTTCACTGTGTCAATCCTTCGACTAGCATGAGTACTATCGGTATCAATGGTAAAGTAATGCATCCAGGTGAATCGAATAGTTTTTTTTATCAACGTGCGTTGGCGCATCAGCACAATAAACCGTACTTCGAGAAATTGATGAAGTATGCGACTACCCGAAACGAAAAGAAGGCCGCTCGAATCAAAGCCTTAGGGAAAGCATTGGAGTACCTGTATCCAATCTTCAATGGAAGCGGAAATTGCAATATTGGGAAAGGCCTGAGTGGAATTATCAATACACAAAATAGGTTAAAGAAACAAAACTTTTCGTGCATCTTTATTGAAATGCCCAACTTGCACCGTGATTTGTCGTTTCAAGATAATTTTATGGCGTGGATGTTGAACGGGCAGGAATTTTACATGTATTTGAGCACCTTGCATTGTGATTTTTATCGTTTGCTGATTAATTCGGGTTGTGCGTACCTTCTCATACGCGACAAGACGCACACGTGTCAAAGTGGAGATCCTGGGACGGGAAAGTCGGAGTTGTTGCATGTCATTACGATGTTGAAATGCCCTGGTGTTTGCCAAGCGGAAGCAAACGCATCTGCATTGGCTCATTTCTTTGGCGACGACAAACATTTCTTGATTAAAATCAGGAATGAACCAGATCCAATGCGGGACGGTGGATCTGCCATCAAAGGTAATGCTGCTGCCATGCGATTGACCGAGATTGAGAAAAGTATGCGCTCTGAACAAGAAGGAGAAAAATCGATTTCTCAGTTTGATGCCGTGTTAGGCAAATACGTGGAGAGAAAAATTCACGTATGGCTAAGTATGGTGATCCTTGAAAACAGCAACCATGCAATGAACCAACGATCGAAAGCAAGAAACGACAGGGATCATAAAGTTCACATTGCCAAAACCATTCGCCCAAAAAAGAACGTTGCCTACATGAAGTCCTCGCAAGGCAGTCAATCGGAAGAACGAGCTAGAGCAACGCAAATGTTTATTAACAAGAATCATTGGATTGATCAAGAATTTGCAAAGATTTGCGCGATGATGGATGTGGATGGCGGGCTTTCCGACGTTAGCTACGATATTTTTGATGATGTTCAAGACTATTTACAAAGTCATTTAGAATTGAATGTAAGATCGATTGAACGATGCAGAAACAATTGCAGAACGCAAATTATATACAACGTCATCAACATCTTGTTTCACCATCGACCATTCAACAAAGTCTTACAATTTTATATTGGCGAGGAAAGAGTTGGAGCAACCTTGAATCAAGAATTGGGACAAACGGAAGTCTTTGTGAATAACCAAGAAACAAAAACCATGTACAAGTTTGAGCATCATTGCACTTTGTATCGAGACGAAGACCAAAAACTTCATTCAGGTCCTCATCCCACTCGTCAATGGATACCTGTCGAATGTGTCATTGATTTAATCAACAATATTATCTACAGCAAAGACACAAACAATATAGATGAAACGGGGAAACCCTTGTTATTGTTGGAGGAACAAAAATTGCAACGCAAATGGATATTGAAAAACTTATGGCGTCCTCGAAAATCATACAAAGAAGGAAGCGTATGTCGCGTTCATGTAACAGGGGAAGAAAGCCAGTACGCATCCTATTATGTTAAGTTCAAATGTTTAAAAGAACATGTAAACCAAGCACCCGACCTTCGCACCACCACCGAATATTGGGAAAAGCTGCATACCAAAAAGGAAAGTTTATTGGGTAAATATTTCCAACAAGAGATTAAGTATTCTGGTGATTATGCTATTGAACAATGGATGGATATTAATCGCTTATTGTATTGCGATGTAGGGACTGCCATTCGAACCATTGCGTTGATGCGATCGGAGTTTGTCGCTCCATCGCAAGACAAAATTCATCGTGAAATTGTAAGGATGGGAATTAACCGTTTGAAAGCGGTTGATACAAGCTCTCCTTGCAAATCGTTTTATCCAGTACGCGACAGAGACGAAAAAACCAACAACTTGGATGATGTCGATCCAAATTATATTTGTATTGGCTCGGAAACCTTGGTGAAATTGGAATTGGCAGAACAGTTGAAGAAAAAATTGACGGTTGGATTGCTTGTCAATACCTCTGAAATTGTATTAAGCACAACCATAGAAGATTTACATCAAAATACAAGTACAAATGTATACTACAAAAATTTTGGAGGATCTCCCACATCCTATCCTTACATGGATGGAGAAACATGGAAGTTAGATTTCAACAATGCATTATGGAAAGACAAGAGGAATTATTATTTCAAAGAGCAGGATCAACCGTTTACACGACAACCAGTCATTTTGAAAAAGAAATGTGGCTCCACCACCAAATTGTATGTGTTAGTTGCTTGGTTGGATGATTTCCATCACGATACACGAGAAGAGGAAGATCGATTTTTAAGTATCCTTAGCAGCTACAACTATCCTGCTCTGAACGAGGAGAAAACGACCATTCTTATTGGGCACCCATGGTCGGGCAAAGTTCATTACAAGGATAGGGAAGATCAGCTAAAACATAAAGATTGGTGTGATCCTAGTATCTCCAAGGCAATCACGATCAAAGGTGGTCCTCAACACAAGAAAGTGTTCAAGGAAAAAAATGTAGTGGATTCCATTAGTCAGAAAATACAAGGCAGACCCATGATGCAGTCTACAGCCACCATTCATAGAATTGATATTGATTATGATGATTATGCGATGAAGTTAAGATTGAAACATTTGGACGAGTACGACCACACCATGGACATCAAACGTTTTGTACCTGCTTACTCGGTCAGGCATTTACACAAAGAATTGAACTCTAGTCAAAAACCAATATTGAATAAAACCGATTCGGAGGGCAACCTCATTGAATACACGAGACAACACGTTAATGAAAAATTTCAATGTGAAACTGGGTTGTCTACCCACATTTACGACTAAAGTGTTTTAAAATGATATCCTACGAACATCCAACCAAACAAGAGATTGAACAAGCGAAAGAGGGGGTGCATAAAAGATTTAAAAAATATTTTTATCAAGGTTTATTTAGAATAACACATACCAAAGAAAATTTTCATTTAGTTCACGTCGGTTGCACATGGTCCGCTGCAACACACAAAGATCCCCTCTCTTACAAATGCTTAGAAGACAATAACCTCAAACGTTATTTTGATTACATACTGTACCACGAGTTGCAAGCCACCACAAAACTATACAAAGAGTTGAACCAAGCAAAGAAACGATACGAAACCAATACGGAATTAAGATGCACAAAACAATTGCGCACGGTCTACCAGATTAAATTAGATGAGTGGCACGCTTTCTACTATGCGACACACATTGCTTATTTAAACATGATAGCTGCACAGGAGGAACATACGAAAGTAGAGATTAAATACTTGAAACAATATTTAAAGAGACAAAGAAAAAAATACAATTATCATTTTAAACATCACAAATTACTCATGAAACCCGTGAAACACGAAATGTGCTTTTACCACCGTGCTATAAAGTCACGTTGACCGCATCCTAAACATGAACATCAAACGTTGCTTTCATAAAACCAACTACCCCTACTATCACTTTTCGTCGCATGTGTACGTGCCAGAAGTAGACGCACCACAGCTGCAAGTAGACAAGCACCATGAATACATCAAATATTTATTAGATGACGTTACCTGTAAAAAAAATACCAGTGAACCGACCTCGCCATGGGATTGCCTGTTGCCTGACTGGTCCGAAAAGACAAATTTCATATGCAATGGTACATGCATCGAACATTGCTCGTTGATCATTGAAGCCGATTTGATTAAATATTTAATATATGCGGGTATATTGATATGCTTTGCTAATATTATTGTATTTTTAGCAGAGAGATCCATTAAAAAAATTATGCTTAAAAAATTAAATTAACTACTTAATTATTCTCTTGTAAATATTTATTGTGCATCACCGTCAACTGTTTCAAGGCCATCGGGCGTTGCACAATTTTGTAATTGATCACAGAACTAGATCCATCTATATAATTTTGAAGCGATTGATTTTTTTCCTCTAGCAGTTCTATGTAAACCATAGTAGAAGTCAAATATTGCCGCATCGTTGTAATCGTTTGATTCGTAATCGGAACTTTACCATTTGCAAACTGATTGTACATCTGCCTCAACGTGTACAACGTCAACCCAGATTCTTGATGACTAATTCGCTTCCATGCAGAGAACCTTGTCACATACTCATTGCACAATTCTTGTATACACGCATCGGCCCATTCACTTATTGAATCAAATGGATTTCTTTCATGAAAAACTTGATTGTCATTGCAATACGTCTCATAAATACATCCTAATTCAGATATCGTCCCCTTAAAATAATAGGACTTGAAGTGGAAATAAACATGATGATTCTTTCCCATCAAATCACAATTTATCAAATCATGCAAGGTAATCATTACACTTAGTTTTACAAATTAGCTTCCCGTCGAAATAACTTGTAATATGTTTTTCTTCCATCAAGGGTGTCCTCTACCCCAGCGTGCGTCACATATGCCGTGTACCACCGTTTCACCATGTCTCCACACCTCACACAGGTTATCTCTCCCCCTGTTGCTCCAAGAAAGCGATGCAAGGCCATTTGTTGTGTAGGTCGTCGACAAATGTCACAGTTTGCATGCACCGTAGAGTATCTGCAAAGCGGAGGCGGTGGAGGTGGTGGTGGTGCAGAGGACATATAATCTCGCTATATATAAGAATATACCTTTTGTTTTAATACACTTATGACTGCAGAAGAAACGGTCTTTGGAATATCCGATTTGCGTTTACTTATACTTAGTTTTGCAATTGAACCAAAAAAACAACGACGACGGCGGTTTTCCGTCTTTGATTTTTGTATTGGGTGCCTTATCGATCGACACCTTTTAACATTAAATAGGTTTTAATAAGTTGTCATTTGGCATTGCCATTGGTACCGTCCTGCAACTCCCAAAGTAAATAAGCATGATGACAAATGCAATAAACAAAACAACAAGTGCTCCAATCAACCACCATTCCGTCGTTATGTAAAATGGTTCATTCATAACGGTAAGCCCAACGTAAGACGTGATGTCACGGGCCGCCCTCTGGAATAAAAAATTGTAATTGGCCTGAAATGGATCACAGTGAGCTGCCCCAGAACTAAATGTCGGTTGATCGTAATGCGACCTTTCATGTATACTCATGTCAAGCATTGCTATTGTCTTGCTATAAGACTCCAGCTCCGTATACAACCGAGTATTTGACGCATCTTTCAATCGTATCCAAAACCCAATATTATTAGACAACACATCAAATCCTTGCGTATACATTCCTAAAATATTTGTGGTGTACTTGGAACGAATCAACCCTAAACTATATGAATCAGACACGGCGTTCGTACCAGACATCTCAATAAACGACGCGTAAAGACTCAATTCATGTCTATCTGCTGGCGTCAGTTCGTACGCACAATCGTCGTACTCGTAACATTCTACGTACACCTCGTTGATTAACTTGACCTGCAACCCGTTCAAATTGTAGACTGGAATCGGGTCAATGTAGTTTGCATCGTACACCGCAAATCGCGTTATATTGCTCTTGTAAGGATTTCTATCCGAAAATAAAGTCACTGGGTCATGCGTAACTGGTCTGACATTTGCTGTACTTTTTTCTGCTGTGTACTCGTCTATTACTTTCTCCTTGAACACTTCTTCTTTTATTTGAAAAATGGTAGGTTTTCGCCATGTATATGTTGCAGTACCTGTATGTAGTAGTAACACTAGAATACAATAGTACCTCATTTACATCCTACGACAAGAGAAAACAGTAATATATAAGTGATTTAAAATTACCAGAAAACTTTAAATGTCAAGATCCAAAGCCGTTTTTATGGTAGCGAAGTACGACTACGAACACGGCACGTACCGTAACGATGACCCTGAAGCTTGCCGCGATCGATTACGTGCAGCACTGACCAAGCATCGAATCCCATATGTATGCGGATACAATGCCTGTTCTTCATGCGGTATCACCGATTGTTTTTGGCTCACAGGGGTAGACGAGGATGCCAAGTGGGAAAAAGCATTAAAAAGCGCTCGCGTCAATGCATCGTATTCAGAAGAGGAAGACGGCGATAGAATATACGATATATCGGATAAAAAGGTTGTGATTCGTTGTAGTATTTGTAGAAAACCTGGACATACTAAAACCACGTGCAAGTTGAACCCTGCTAAGTACAGGTGCATTGCTATACAATGTAAAATTGCAGAAGATTAAGTGATTTAAAATTTTTAATATATTCTAGAGATTTTTTTAGTTATACAACATGCAAACTCTTATCTCTATCGAAGGCATCATTGGTGCAGGTAAAACCTTTTTTCATGGTTTAATAAGTAAACATACAGATATACCAGTAATTAACGAACCCATTTGCGATTGGACGGCCGTAAATAAGTCTGGCCAAACATATAATGTACTTGAAGCATTTTATGACGACCCTGCTACTTACGCGTATGATCTCCAAATGGTTATATTGAAGTCATTGGCAAAACAGCGCAAAAACGTCAATCATGGTTGTATAGAGCGTAGCATGAAATCAAATCGAATGTTTTCGTTTTTGCAACATCAGAACGGCAACATATCCGACACACAATACAAAAAATACTTGTCGAAATTTGAAGACATATCAAAGCAATTGACGAAAGTAAGTGCAAGAATTTACATTAAAACGTCAGTAGATACTGCCATGAAACGCATCAAACAACGAGCCAGACCTGGAGAGGAGCACATCACGCGCGAGTATTTAAAGCTATTGGAGGCATGTCACGAGTGCTGGTTAATGGAAGCACCAAATGTTTTTGTTGTAGATGGGGAATTGGATTTAACCGATGAAACTAATGTTAAACATGTTATGCGTCAATTAAGTATATTTTTAAGCGAATCCTAACGTCTCTCTTCAGTTTTAAGTTTATGTTTACATACACGCTTTAAGCCATTTATAAGCGGGTTATCATGTACTTTAATATGAGTATCTAACTCTTTTTTTAAACCTTTTAAATTACCCAGAAATTGTTCATGGTCTTTTTTATGATGTGGGCACATAGAATCCGCTTTGCTTTCCTCTGTTTCAAAATTCAATTCACATGCTTCAATTAGTTCGTCGAATTTTTGAAAGATTGTATCATGTTGTTTGTCGATTGTCGATTCAAAAGTAGCTTGACCTGAACACATAATTTATACACAGGAAACAAGGTTATATATACACGATCCTAACGTCTATCTATTTTTTGTTTTTTTTTTTTATTTTCTCTTGCCTTTCTGGCAGTATCTCTCTCTCGGCGCGTTGGCAGCCTTCCGTTTAAGCGTGATTCATGTCGTTTCTCAAAACTAAACGCACCCCCCGTCCCAACCGACTTACGGACATTGATGATGGCATTGCCGCTGGCATCCTTTTTCCAAACAGGCAAGCGTAAATAATGCCCTTTTTGAACGGTATCGTCTACCCCAACTACTTCTTTCATAAACGATCTCCAAGCCGCATCGTGGCAATACAAAAGCTTCGACGGTCCAAAGTTACGCACTAAGAAATCATTCGCTTCCTCCATCAATTGCCTTCTTGGGTATCCAATTTCACCATCTTTGCAATACATTGTATAATTTTTATGAAACCAATTTTTTAAAATATCTTGTATTTGCTGCTCATCGGAACGTATCTTGTACGGGATATTGTGTTCTTTGTGCAGCAACCACAACTCCCGCATCAAACGCGCAGTATGCATTGCAATACATGGCATCGGCTTTGGCAATCGCATCAATACTTGCGTCTTGTTCATTTTATCTAAATAATCCAACACACACAGATCTACCGATTCTTTATTTTTCAATCGCACGTTCAAATATCGACTCTTGTATGAATTTAAACAACGTGAAAAATTGGAATCGGACAATTGCACTTGTCTACCGACGATAAAGCTAGGAATCGGATCATTCTCCGTTCTTTCCACAAATCGCAAAAAATCCTTTGCCTTTGGTGGTATCTCCGTTGGGTTTTCCAATAATTTGTTGTCCCATTTTAATTTAGCAAACTCAGCGTATGCCTTGTACAGTTTTGTACCGTCTGCATCAATAGACTGCATCAAATTTGCCTCTACAAAATGTTTAAATCGAGCATGTATTGTAGTTGTATCCATTGTCTATTACTACAAAAGAAAAGACGTTATATATTCTTTTCCTTTTAATGTCTATTGAACATACCACCTTTAAAGGCTGCATCCAATTTATTCATATCAACCGATAAAAATCCTTGGTTGTTTTGAGCCTGCTGCTCGTGCACCTCTACATATTCTTGTTTGACAGGCTCTTGCCGCGTAGGTTGTTGTCTAGGCTGCCGTACAACGTTTCTTTGTTGAGTGCTTGTCCGCCGCCGTGCCATGTCTTCGGTTATGAAGATGCTATCCAACGCACATATCAAAGTGTTGATCCAATGCTTTCCTAATCGCATGCAGAGAAGCAAGTACAACATAATCAAACAAAAATCAACATGAAGAATAAAGACAGCAACATGCAAACTATGTTGCGTAGCCAAGACAATGAGAAGCACTACCGTTATTGAAAAAATACCAATGCACGCAAAGCTGTAAAATGTATCATTCGGATAATGAAGATCCTCCGCTATGCCTACTTTTTGTCGTATATGTTCACTTGCTAAACTATAGAAAAATGCAGACATGTTACAGCCGCGCACAACAGCCCTTATAGCATTTTTATTAAAGCTTGTTTTTCGTTTTCATTGTCCGATCTTCCAAAATAATACAACTTTTGAGGTGTTTTAAAAGCAACCGTAACATTGTCTTTGTCTTTGTGAATACCAATCTCGTTGAACTTGTATACGTGCGTCGTATTGAACGAAATGTACTTTGGCGCCTCGTGACAAAGTACAAACGCGAAGGGAGACACTTGTTTTGTACAAAAGTGCTCCTGGTTCTTGCGAATCAAGCTTGCTATTTTCGGCGAAACTTCAAACGGCAAGACAAAGCCTTCCACAAATTGTAATAAAAAGAATAGGTTTAAAATGAAAAGTATATACTTCATCGCTTGTTATATATAAACAAGCGTAAACCCAATATATATGGAGAAAAACGAACCAACCATCGAAACACTAAAAATAGTGGATGAACATACTAACTGTGAAAAACGCACATCCTTCATATGCCACGAAGTAGTAGATAGAATGATACAATATGCCTTGCTGATAGTAGTTTTATATGCTGTATTGATAACATGCAATTCTGTAAGTAGATTTATATTTCACACTATGGAATTAGAAGAAAAAGTACTACTACACAAACACCTACGACGTAGAAATTCTATATACTTGGCTGGGTTTGGTAACTAAGTGTCATGGAAGGGAGTCATTTCTTATGTCTCTGTTGTGTCTTTATGCTTTGCACAATAGTGCCCACCTTACCAATACATGAAGTATTTATGATCTTAATCTTTGTAATGTCATTTTTAATTGTACTACTTGCAATCATAATTACGGATCGGTGCGGCATCATATATAATGAAACAGGCATAGGTGCACAAGTGTCCATAGAATTAGCTCTACCAGATCCCATTATCATTATCAATCCCGACCCAAACGACATTAGTATTGGACAAGTATGCATCGTTGCTTTAGAAAAAGAAACAAAAGGCAAATTGCAGAATACATCAATGAACTAAAAGACTTGGACAAAACCTTGGAAGTCATGTGCCATCGCATCGAAGCAGATATTAAAAAAACCGCACATGAACAAAAAATAACAAAACATACGTTGCAACGCCGACTACTATTGAAACGACATTACAAATCCGTGGATCAACGCCGCGTACAAATACTAGGAAGAATATTGCAATTGGAAAATTTACATTTAAATGGAATGCAAATTCACGCACTGAAACATGTCTCCAACGCACACAAAGAAGTTGCCCTTAACCCAGAGGACGTTGAAGAACTACTTGATAAATTAAATGTATTTACTGACGATTTTAACGAAATCAGTGAACGCCTCGCTGAAGATCTCAGCTTCAACACCGATATCACCGACGAAGAGCTAGAAAAGGAACTCAATAACGAATTAGAATATTCAAGTGTTTTAAACAGCATTGCAGAACTTCCGCAAATCAATGTACTACAACATACTGAAACCAGGGACGTTCAAAGGCCCCTTCAGGCAAAAATTCAAACGCAAATCCCCGCAACAGCTAATGCATACCGCTAAAGCCAAAGACGTAGACTTATTGCGCTACTTTGCAGAGGATGTCAGCGAAAGCAACTGCAAAATTTATCATTTGCTAACTGCTTCCGCATTAGATACTCTACTGACTTACAACAAAGAGCACGGCATACAAAATCATTTCTACGAACTCATGGCCTGCTCCGATTGCGTCTACCCTGAAGAAGACCGAATGGGGTGTGAAAACATGCTCAAAACATTTGGGTCCCGCCTTTATTTAGACGTTGAGTTTCCCACTGGCGCAGACTTTGCAGATTACGACATTAGTCAAATGAACCCATTGCACATCGGGGCAAGCATTGCCAAAGACATACATACCTTTTTAGAACATTACTTTAAATGCAAATGCAACATCATCGTGTTGAAATCTCATAGAGCCTCCAAATATTCTTGGCATATGATTTGCAAAACCTTCAAAGACAACGTCGAGTACCTCTTCAAAGATTCGCTCGCCGTCCTACACGTCATGAACCTATGGTTTGAAAAAACAAACTTGAGCAAGTACAATTACTTCGAACACGACGTTGAAAAGAACGCCATCGACATCTCCGTATACAGTCGCCACAAATGTTATCGCACCATCCACTCCAGCAAATTTCAAAAACGCATCCATTTAGTCTTTGCCACCTACTACCCAATTGTCAAAACCAACATCCCACCACCCCTTGAAGATACTCTCTGTATGCAAGTCCTCGAAGGAAGGAAATTACACGACATTGAACCCATCGAGTCTTCGACAAAGCTCCGCTCCCAACACAACAGGAAACGCAGAGCGCAACGCACTACCGTTAGCGCGAACCGAAAAAAGCATATTGAAAACAAATACAATCGAGCAGCTGAAATGTTCTTCTCCAATTGGGACGTCTGGCAAGAGATGAAAACCTTTATCAAATCCAAATGGCCACAGGCAGAATTTGAAAAGTGCTCGTACAAAAGCATTGAATTGATTTATTTGCCAATGGATAGAGTGTTTGATTGCCCGCACAAAAAAGGATCGGGACCCAACGGTGCACACAAATCCAATCACTCGTGCCTGTGGATCAAGCCCAAAATTGGTGTCATGGATTGGAGGTGCCACGACTTGGAGTGCCAACGAAAAAATGTTCACAAAATTGTACCGTTCCCGTACAACTTGCAAAATAAATTGAGAATGATGTACACGCATCGATTCCCTGTAAAAGTAAAGTTAGGACACTAAAAACAAGTAAGATAGGATATTAATATTTTAAAATACCATTCGCTACACGCTCTGCACGCCCTGCTTCTCTTTTTTCCTTTTGTCTTTTTAAGTCTTCCTGGTGCATACGCTGTCGTTCCCATTTCGCCAATGCCTGCTTCTTTTGTTCTGTAAAGTTATCAAAATCAGCATTAGGTATTATTTTGTTCATACCTTTAACCGCCATAAATGGAACCGTCGTATAACCGTAATTAGATAAATATCTTTCTATAGAATTAAAATCTTCCTTTGATACGTCTAGATCTAATGTATATATCATCCCAAAGAACGGATAGTCGTTTCCTTTGTAAGAAAATGTTTCTTCATGCAGAACCTTTTCAGATTTTTTTAGTAATATACTTTTGTTCTTTTGTTTAAATAAGTTATCCACCTGTTGATCCCATATATCAATCTCAAATTTTATAAAAGTAATATCTCCCATCCTCAATTATAAAACACTTTGTATCAGGGTTTATACTTGAATTATTCTTTTTCTTTTGATTTTTCTGTGGCTTTATTTTCCAAAATCCTATCGTATTCCAATGCATCGTAGTAGGAATTTCCGAATTTTGGAAAGTACAAGGATTTACCATGGTCCTTGTTGTACTTAATATGTGGGTCGTTCGGGTTGCTCAGCATCCCAAAATACCGTGTTAGAGCTAGATTCGCTTTTTGTGGTTGCACTGCTAATAGTATTGATCGGAGCATTTGATAGGGCAACACCTGGTATATATATACAAATTACTACAGCGGTGCGTAGGAATAGTATTTTGCGTAATCCAAAAATGACACGTAAAAAAAAGCGAAGCGAGCTCAAGAATGAATAAAGCCGTAGCTAACTAAAAATAAAGCGAAGCAAGCTCAAAATACACAAAACATAGAAAGCAAAGTTAGAATTCCATGTATACATACATACAAAAACAAAAGATGCAATCCTTATCGCTACTTGCTGCAACGAAAGATCAAGCAGTGAAATCTGCTATACATTTAAATAATGTATTGGTAAAAGAATTCCCTTTTCGATCAACATTATTCTGCGAACGCAATATGGATTTTATTTGGTTTAATTTGGAACCTGGTGTTGCACCAATAAAGGAAAATGCACCAGCGTGGTGGAGTGCATGCACTCAAAAGAAAATGCCATATGTATATGTAACTATACCACAAGAACACAATTGTTATGCGGTCAGTGTTCGGGGTATCTATGTAGAAGCAGAGGCATGGCCACGTTTAAAGGGGCTCTTGGAGGATTCGCTTACATTTGATGGAATGGAGTCCACACCAACAACGCATTCCCAAGAATTATTTGATAGATTTGCTAAATACAACAACCATATAAAATCTGGTAACTATTCTCTAGAGGAGTTAATTAAATTCACAAACAACCCCAATCGAAAACGATTTGCCGTAGATAAGAGGGGGAATGTGCGTACGTATCGCAGGATTAACATATGTGAATATTGCAATGCTGGCTACGGCAAGAACAAACCCTTTCCAACCACTGGCAAAGGTTTATGTGGTAATTGCAAGCAAGTCCAATATTGTTCCAGGGAATGCCAAAAAGCCCACTGGCCCACCCACAAGAAAACCTGCGAGAAACAAAAAGAAAGGTACCAGGAAGAATTGAAGAAGTATGAGAATTTAACGAAAAAGGCAACCGTATTAAATTCCAAAGATAAAGAGGAATTTGAGGAATGGAAACGGGAGAACAACAAGGACATTGTATTTGTCGAAGCGGGCAATATTCCTGTTACCAAAGAACAACGAGCGAGCATGCAAACGACAAAGCTTTCGCCTAAAATCAGCTCTCATCGTGTTGTACCAGAAGACGTTATGCGTTTTAGCGACAAGGAGAAGGAGGACGTACGAAAGAAGATATTACCTATGGTTGACGATAAAGTAAAGGAACTTCGTAAAGCAGCGAAAAAAAAAGCGGAGCCAGCTCGACAAGAGTGCCCAGTGCCACAGGAATATGTTGAAGCAGGAAATCTAATTGGAGCCATGGCTGGATTGAGTGTTGAGGATGGAGATTTTTTACATGCCTCTGAACAACTCAAGGAATTAGCCAATAACCCAAACCGAGTTGCTGAGCTTTTCGGCCATTGTGACACCACAGAAGAATTGCTAAGTAATGTTGCGGGTGTATTGGAAAAATCAAAAAAATAAGAGCGCAAGCGCCTAAAATACTGTGCACTAGTGCCCTTTTTTATCACCCACTAAGTCTACTCGCGTAATTTCCGACATCTCCACCTTTGTATATCCCTTTGGGGCCCCATTGATTGCATACACAATACCTACTTCGTGTTTGCACGGTTCTTTTTGCACACCGCAAAACCTAGTAAACAACCGCATCCCGTGCAACACCCCTTCTTTTTTAATTCCTGTGCTGATACTAAATGCCAAAAAGTAAAAATACAAAAACCAACGTTTCAAGCCATTGCCCTCGCTATTGTCCGTCTTATCTTCCTTCATAAAATAAAACAAAGCAGCTAAGAAAATAAATATTGTAAACGCAACTAAATCCTCGATGTGATATTTGTCGGCTTTTTGTATCAACACAATAAAATGAATCATACCCACGACAGCAAGTACCATCGAATCGATCGCCAAATTGACTGCCAATAAACTCACAAAAACTAAAATAGGTACAAACACCGCGACGGTATTTGCTTCCAAACTAACATAAGAAATTAAATGCAACAGACCGTAGAGCGTAAAGTATTTATCTAAATTGGAAAAGTTTGCATTGTCGTAGCTAGAAATGCATTGGTGCTCGACATTGCAAGAGTCGGCAATCAAGTGGATAGCAAGAGTAGTGATGATTAGAGAGAGAAATTCGTACTTTCCGTGTACATAGCTTTCGTAAACAGGAACCAAGACGATGGCGTAGCTCAAAAAAATAATAACATTTTCCGACTCTTCATTGATCAACGGGTAGAGGTTGAGAACGAATAGAGCAACCACAAAAAGTAAGAGGGCTATGTCAAATCCTTTCATTGTATAATTACGTTTTACATAAGTTATATACTCTCGCCCACCTGATTATCGCATCGAACTACAGGTATCTCCCCAAATCATGTGCAATATTTCGGCGCAATCCATGCAGCCCCATCATCATGATAAGCACCAACTTTATACTTTTCAACAGCATAATAGAAAACCAAATCACGTTCTACGCTAGTAAACGCACCATGCAATTTGAATTTTGGATCTTTTAAACAACGGACAAGACCATGATCAACTTCATAAACATCGCCCTCTAAATCGATATATCGAACCGCTAATTCGATCAATTCATTTAAATCTTGTGGCGGAGTCTTTTCACGATAAGCAACCTCATCCCATGATTCAAGCAATTTAAAAAATGGACTGTAAAAGATGTTGTTGCGCTTATTCGATTCGTTCCAAACGTAGATTTTTTTTAACCTGTCAGGAACTTTACCAATAATATCTTTCAAGGATGTCCAGTCAACAGATACCATGTCAAGATAACCATGGCATAGAGCGTCAAAGACTGTAGGAAATTCGATATAGAAAACATTCTCTGGAGGTTCGACCCATTCCCCTAATTCTTTCAACCCAACTCTATCATCGATCCATTCTAAGTCAATTGCCAACTCCATAAGCTCAACAACATCTTCATCTTTCGGCAAGGATGCTCCGCATTTTTCAACAATCTCTTTTTTGGTAAATTTTGCGTCACCATCTACGAATTTTGCATCCTCCCATAATGTAAGTAACATATGAGCAGCTTGAAAACGCTTGTCCAAATCTTTTGCGTTCGTACACCAATCATTTTCAATACATACGTTATCGCGTGTAGTTTCATAATGATCAACAAATTTCTTAACCGTAACAAGCAATTCTTCGTCCGTAAGTTTAGGTTTCGATTTACTTTTTTTACTAGCATCATTTTTTATTGCACCATTTACCTTTTCAATACTACGTTTAGTACTAATTAGTTGTGACATTTTTTTAAAACACTTAGTGAATAATTACCTTAATATTATCGTTTTTTTTAAGTAAGCCGATACACTAATAGTCGTCCATCATAATGGCATCTTCTATCGTCATATCTTCGTACGCGGATGCTAAACTTCGCTCGCTGTCGTAGGATACTTCAAGGGCATCGGGAATAGGCACCACTTTAGCCGTTTTTACACAATGGTTCGACAGGATGTCGTACAACGTTAGCATCGCCGATCCCACTATACAACACACAGTAGTAACCAGCGCAATGTATAAAAAAATAATCAAGGCATTACTTATCATTGCCTATATAATACACAAGTTGGTTATATAAACAAAAACACCGTGAGCCATGCTACTCTACAACTTACACATAGCGGCTTTCCTTATCCATTTAATCAGTTTTGCACTGTCGCTCTTCACGCACATTGGAGACGCTGACGTGGATATTTTGGTTGCCAAACATATTTACAAAACAAATGAACTAGGCATCACCACCACCGATACACTCACCACCCTAAACGCAAATTCGTGGGTTTCCATCAACGAAGGACTGACCTGCTTCTCCCACGCCATCGCCTTGTATCTCTTGTACGGCAAAGAACCGTCCGAAGAGGTAAATAATTTAGAGCACGGCAGGCGCACCGTTGAATATTCATTCACGGCGGGCATCTTAGCGGTTGCACTCGTATTGAGTGTCGGTTCCATCTTTTTACAAGATTTAATTTTTATCTTAGGTATCAACCTCGTCATACAAGGGTTGGGATGGTTGATCCATGTCTTTGATGGAATGCACAAACAACAAATCAATTTCATGTACATGGGTGCCTTTCTGCTTCTTGCCTTGGAAATTGGATACGTGCTCCTCCAAACGTATAATATTGCTCATCCTGACGACTTTGATCTAGTATTTTACCAAGCCATGGGTATTATTTTTGGCATCCTCTATATTAGTTTTGGACTGGTCAAATTTTTTGTAAAGAATAGAGACATACAAGACGAAATGTACGTGATCATGAGCGTATCGACAAAAGTTATCCTCAGCTGGATCATCATTGCGAACACGCATCAAGGCTTTATCGATTTGTTTGACATGGTACCAGTTGGGGTACATGACTTAGATTGGAGAGCGATTCAACTTAACCTCACAATTATTTTATTGGTTGTGATGGTGGGTGGATTGGTTTATGTATACACCCGAGAACGTAAATGCGATTACAAAACAACAGCAATTGTAACATATGTAGGAACGGCAAATTCTAAAAACTTAAGATACGATCTTTAAATTATTTTAAACCTTACTCGCTTGCCACGTAGTGTCGCTTTTCTAGGCAACACTACATTTTCCACCAACGTACAATTATCCAATCGTCTCTTGATTTTCTCGTACATTAAATCGTACTTATCCTTTTTCTTGCGCATGGCATAGACTTGATTGTAGCATGGGGACCAGACCCCTGCGCCAACTTCCACCCAAATTAAACAATTTGCATTGTCGTACAACACTTGCAACGGGTAGTAGATGCAACGCCTCTCGTCCACTTGTACCACATCTGCATCCCCAACCTCGTAGATGATATCGGAATCGCAATCAATCCCAAAATCACGCTTCCATTGTTCGTGGCTTTCCGAAATGCGTTTTTCCCAGCGTTCCGAAGTGATTGACGGACTTTTGAACAACATTGCATGTTCCGCATCGCGCCAATGAAAATAGCGACCGATATAATTATAATCCATTAAATGGCGATCCAATTTTGTATCAAATAACATGGTGAAAATTTTAAAACACTAAAATGCTTAGAGTAGTATGGTTAGCTGTTATACTAGCATTAGGTTTCCTACCATTATCCAATCGTCTCTTGATTTTCTCGATCGTACCTATCCTTTTTCTTGTTCATGGCATAGACTAACTTGGGTTCATGTCGACATGGTGCCCAGATGCCTACACCAACTTCCACCCACATAAAAAAACTTCCCTTGTCGTACAATACTCGCAACGGGTAGTAGATGCAACAACTTTGCCAAAATTGTACCACCTCTTCATCCCCAACCTCGTAGATGATATCGGAATCGCAATCAATCCCTTGCTCGTGGTTTCCCGAAATACGTTTTTCCCAGCGTTCCGAAGTGACAGACGGGCATTTGAAGAAGGTTGCATGTTCCGCATCGCGCCAATGAAAATAGCGACCGATATAATTGTAATCCATTACTTGGTGATCCAATTTTGTATTGAATAACATGGTGAAAAATTTAAAACACTAAGTGTATTAAAATGCTTCGAGTAGTATGGTTAGCTGTTATACTAGCATTAGGTTTCCTATGTTTTTTTATACTCTATTTGTCTTGTATTGTCTGTGCAATTTACCTTAACATGTGTCTCGAACAGGTGGATTTTGACGAACCCTGGCAACAGCTACGCGAACATATACAAAAACGAAAACGGGTCCACTGTGTGCTTGTCCATCCAGTACCCAACGCCGTCTCCGTCGAAAGACGAGATCAAGTACCATATGCAATCGACTCCATTAATGTTACCGACGCCATAATCGTGTAAAGTGTTTTAAAATGTTGCTACTACTCTACGCGATTTTCTTTTTTACCATGATAGCTTGCTTCTTGTTTCACATAGAAGAGCACGAAGCTATCTTTCCGTAGTCTAAACCGTTCTAGAACGTGCGTACGATAAAAAATAATTCTTTTAAATCAGGTATATATTAAATTAGCGTACATCATTAACACCAAAAACGCAATACTAAAACCATACTATGCAAATGTAAGTAAGCTATTCTATTTTTTTTCTAAAACTTTTTATTAACACTTAAACAGCTTCGTAAAAACCTTAACTGGCAAAACAATTACACTCGACGTCGGTAAGTCACCATCATTTAAATCTACATTATTACCATTACTAACCCAAAACCTACAGAACCAAGCGATACCATTGAAAATGTGAAGCAAAAGTAGGTAACTTCTATTTCCCTAAATCATGAAAAATTATCCTCTCTAACACATCACTCCAGAATTCAAGACAAAGAAGGAATTCCCCCTGATCAGCGTAAGTAAATTGTATCACTTATTTTTGCATAAATAATCACTAACCCCTTAATTTACAGAGCGCCTGATATTTGCTGGCAAAGTAAGTAAATTAAACTATTTATATTGAATAAGCTATTACTAACCTTGTTATAGCAACTTGAAGACGGCCGCAGTCTTTCTGATTACAACAGTATGTACTTTACTACAATTAATTATTACAATTTTAACATACTAACAACATTACAGTCCAAAAAGAGTAAGTATAGATACAAGATAATTCAAAACAACAACATGTACTAACTGTATTCTTTCGTATAGAGCAACATTGCACCTTGTCCTACGGTAGGTAATAAACAAAAATACATTCAATAAGTAGACATAAACTAACAAAAATATATACACAGATTACGTGGAGGTTGGGTAGGAAAATAATAAAACGTTTACAAATTATTAATATTTAATATATCGCATCTACGCGATCTATATAAACCATTATAACCTTTAATGTACCATTCGTTTCCTAACCATTTCATATTATGAACAATTTTACTTGTTTTACTTCTGTTGTCTTTTTTTAATAATGGCTGTAAATTTGTATAATGAAAGCATGCTTTTTGTTCTTCGGGGTTTTCTAAATTAAAATAGGCACATGGCATCATATGGTCTATTTCAATATTTTCCCACTTCATACCATTGGTAAACTGAGATTCAATCCATTTTGTAACCTTTTCTGCTGAACACCCAATTAATTTCATGGTAGATTCAGTTTTAGCTTTACCCTTCAGGGCATGATGTAATCTTCGATATAGGATGTTCTTCATTCTGTAGTGTGGGACAGTTTGTCTTAATTCACGATTTCGTTTTACTACTCTTTTTTTAATATCAGTCCATGTTTTAATTTTTTTAATAGGACGTTGTGATAGGGGAGGTCGTAGTCTTGTTTTCCTCTTAGTTTCTGGTTTTCGACTATGGTCTCGAGTTTTCTTTTTATGGCATACCTTACAATTAGATATAGGGTAATAGGTAACACCCTTTGCACCATATGTTTTATTTTTATAATATTCGCTTAAAGGTTTTTCAACCTTACAAGATCTACAAAATTTAGACATAACACTTATAAGCTAAAATAATGTTAATTTATATAGATAACACTTATATACTTATACTCGTTTTACGTTTCTCTTGCTCATCTTTCAGTTCATAATATTGAAGCAAATTGTTGGTATTTTCGTTGGTTTTATTAATGAACAGAATAATACATAGTCCAATTATCATCATACCGACGAGGATAACCAATATGCAAGCAACTTCCAAGACGACCCATGCTTGCTGTTCCTTCATGGTTTCTGCCAATGTTGTTATCTCTCTCAAGTTTTCGTATTCCGCCATTTATATTATACCATCTGCTTTATTTATACCAATCCATTTCTACAATCGTTATCATGCAACCAATGTACCCTCTTTCACTGCCATCATACGACCCTCAGGTCCTACTTTTGCGCTGTACATCCACTCATTGTCCCTGTATATTGGATACATTGGATTCAATACTGCACTGACACCGTTGCATTTCACTTGTTGAAACGGTTTGAATTTTGGAGCTTTCACTTCACCAAATATTTTCTCCGCGATGATACAATGGTCGCCATTTTTTGTTGCTCTGCTGTAATAATAGAGATCATTGTCTATTTTGACCATATGGTAACGCCACGGTCCATCGGGACTCTTCAACAGGCTAAGAATTTCAAAATCAATGTGATTGCAGCGCAATATATGATTAATCCAATCTGCATCGTCTAATTTTATATTCATATAATCTGCATCCACTCGTCTTCTCCTATGTTGCGGATAGGTACCGTTTTCATTGTATACTACATTATGTGGAAGATCCACCAATGGTATTTTAGAACCTTTATCAGTTGTAAAGGTCGTCATTGCAGCTTTTTAAAACACTTAAAACAAATAATGTAAAATTGCACCTACAATGATTAAACTTGGTGCAAAAATATACCCTTGCCATACAAACAACAGACCGTATACACCTACTAATCCCACAAGTATTGGAATCACATAAAATCCCCAAATTACCCAAAATCTCCTGCTGTCACCATTATACGTTTGCAATATGAGCAGACCAAAGAACAAAGGTATTAAAATATGCACAATAATGGTTACTGCTATAACTGTGCCTATAATCGTATTTTCATCTCTTTCTCCCAAACACCATAATAATTGGGCTAAAAAAGTTGCAGCAGAGGCCACGTAAAAGGATGCACCCAACCAAATAAGCACGGTTCCTACATTAACCAACGCAGCACGGACCCCCAACGCACCATAACCTCCAAGATTCGTATATAAAATGTAATATAAAAAAGTAAATACACCAACCAAAATGTACACCGTAATCGCCAATCCTGCACTTTGCCCCCAGATAAACGTTTGCATAGTCAAGAAACTCATCATAATCAATTCACCTAGTGTAAAAACTTCTTCCATTCCAACTCCCAACGAGAAATGCACATCTTTGCCTTCAAAGTCAGGTTCTGGGGGTGGCGTCAAAACAACGTAATACATTGCCGATTCAGGCCATGTTGCTTTGCACCCTCCTAACGGCCAGTACAAACCAACCCCAAACGGTTCAAACTCCGCATATTCGCAAGCATCGCCGTGAATGATTAGCGGTGTCATTTCCAATTCGGGTATACCTGTAGTTGCAGCGATTTGATCTTGTACGTTTTGCGGTAAATCCGTGATGGCTTTGGTGACGTTGCTCTGGCAAACCCCATGCGTCCAACCATACCATTGCCCATTGCAGCTAACCGTGGTTAAGTTTGGTCCAAAAATACCAACATCGTAATTGTTTGGAACTTTGTTTCGCTGCAACGAGATTGTCATTTCTTCACCCTTGACACCTTCCATTTTCAGCCAGACTAATTCGGTTAAATCCCCGTAGACTCCCCATGATTTTTTGGTGACATCTTTGATTTCAAAGGCGCCGCTAGGGACTTTCTCTGGACGTCCGCTTGCTATCGGGAAAATAGGGACGTGGGCAGTTGCTAGATGGATAAGACAGAAGAAGAAAAGTACACGAATCATTTACTGTATATATAAATTACCTACAGTATTATATACTATAATGAGTAATCGGCCTGATATTAGAAAATACAAACAAGTCAATGGCCCGCAATCAAAATTTTCCATTGCTTATTTTGTTGTGCCGATTATAATTATTGCAGGGACGTTTCTGATAATATGGCAACTACAATCTCCAGAGCCTTCACCTTATGCGCATTGTCCTAAATCGAAATATTTTGACCCAGAAATAGCTTCACACGACATGTCAGACGGTGGCACAGGATTCGAAGACAATAAGGTATCGTTCATTCGTCGAAAAAATACATGTGCAACACCGTTAATTGTTAGCGTGGAGAGATAATGCGAGTATTTGTAGCCTTCAAAATCATAGATATTGTCAATAATTGTTGGTTTATGCAATACGATATCGACATTTTCAGATTCTAAGTTATGCAAGTCAAAAAACAAATGTTCTTTAGTCGTTTCTTGCTGAACAAGAAAAAGAACCACAATACAAATTATTAATACACATACAAAGAGGAACAAACGCATTGGTTTATTATAATCTTACGATTATTTATAGATAATTTAACACACCCACGACCGCTTGTACATGTTGTAAATTTTCTTTGTCTTTTTGTTCATTTTGTCATGCAATTGAATGTTCCATGGTTTACCGAATGCACCTGAAAAATGGAAGATATACACATCCTTCCATAGCTTTTCATCGTTATTATAAGGTTCTGGGTAAGTAAACTCTGTCGTTAGCGTCAAATATTTCGACGGAAGCACCAGCATCTCTGGCAATATACGATTATCACCGATGCGATGCTCGTAAATTTCATTCAGCAAGTCCATGTCCGCACGATTTACATACTTGTGCAAATTAGGCAAAATTAATGTGTTCCAGACAGAAATAGAGGGAGTGATCACCATTAAAGCGCTGGTTACGCACATTTCGTTTTCCCAATTGGCAATCGGAGCAGCAACGCTAACGGTTGGAAGATCAAACAAATGATCGATTGGTTTCATCAGTAATGAGTCTGCATCCAACCAAATAATGCGATCGTATTGTGTCATTTTAAATGCTTGAAATTTCTGAAACGAGTGCCGATAATAGCCAACGTTGGACGAAAGAATCTCGGCATCCATTCCCACAACAATAATATCGTCTTCAAAATAAGCATCTTCTTCGGAAATAACAATGAAATCGGCTGCCCTGCTTCCCAAGTATTTAATTTGATGGATCATGCTCCGAACGGCGCAAACGTGCGCTTTCGAAGTGGCAAAAAATAAATACGCATAGCGTTCTGCAGTAACATGACAACAAAGCAAGATAAAAAGAAGTAGTCGTAGCATTTTATACAAACATATCATATAGTATATACAATAACTTATAAATTCAACGCTTGTTCTGTATCATTTTCTACTCGAGTCGGTGTAATATTAATTGCATACATTTCTTGAATTAACTCCATGGCACTTATTTTTTTCTTTAACTCTTCAATATCTAATTCTAACTTTATCATGTCTTTTGTATACAATTCTTCTAAAACATCTATTTGTCTCATCTGTTTATAAACAATTGATGTTAATTGTTTATTAGTAAAAGGTTTTTTGGATTCCTCGGATGTTTTAGCTTTTGCTTCTGATTCGCTCATTGGAATCGATAACACTTATATGTTATTATTCTTGGAGCGAGCAGAGCATTAGCTTATTTGGATTGATGTAGTAGATGTGAATCGCATCGCGAATCCCAGCACTAATATGGTTTCTATAGGTGGTGAAATGCTGTTGTGTGGTTAGGGTAGCGTGTGTGTTAGAGGTGCACTCGTGTTTTAGTAGTAAAAGAGTCAAACTTACGGTTTTATTTATTTTAAAATGGTCTAAGCAATTGGCTTCAGGGAGGATGACGTCTAAGAAATAATCTTTGGCAATCACGTCAAAGTCATTGATACGCAACCCGCTTCGCATCATGAATAAAACGGCCGTGCAAAACGCATCACCGACGTGTTGCTGCGTGTTGTAGGTTGTGAAATTGGTCAACGTCTTCAGTTTCAAGTAGAACTCGCATACGCGATCCGTGTAAAAATTAATAATTAGATCTTGTGTTTCCTTTTCTGGTAAAATGTATTTTTTCGATATTTTTTTCTTGATAATGTTGCTTGCCATCGTAATCATTTCAATGACATTGATAGTCTCTTTTTTCTTGTCGCGTTGCCGTTTGTGTTTGATCCATGTTTTTTGAACATCTTTTTTTAAATCGAATATTTTCTTCCGTTCAATGCGTTGCCGTTCCGTTGAAAATAATAAGCAATGAATGACCTTCTTCGCACACTCTTTTAAGGCGGTGGTTTCCACTCGCACCGTTGTCGAGCTCGTTCGATGGTACTCGTGAAGTCGCTTGTACGAGTTGACCCAGTTCGTGCACTGATAACGAAGTCCTGTCAACGTGCACGTTTGAAATCCATCCGAATATTCTTTCTTGCCATCGCATGTTTCCGAACAAATGTGAATTTTCATGTAGTTGCTGATGTAAATGTTTGTAATTTTGTTCGTCAAACATTGGGCATTGCACCATCGCGGGTGGTTCTTGCAAAACGGAGTGCACAAATGCGTCAACTCGTCACTCAAGCTGTAAACTCTGCCTTCCATCATTTTGTATACTTCGGGACCATTGTACGTGCCCTTGCAATGTTTTTTGTAGGTAGCTATCAGTTGCTGCTCATAATTGGTTGAAGCTGTGACGTTACTTATTTGACCACCCACAAAGTCATCCCACATCGACATAATTACAAAACACTTGTATATAGGAGCTGGCGCAGTTTATGCAACTCTGCTAATTCATGTAAATAATGCCGTTGAATATGAAAGTTTTTCTTTGCCCAAACCATGACATATTGGATGTTCATGAAAAGCATTTAGCCGCTGGGAAATATTTTTTTAACATTGAAAATTTTACTTTGAATAATACCGTCAAAGGCAAAATCGTCAAACGCCAAATCTCAATAGCTTACGAATTCAGGTTTTTTACGTTTATGGTCATGCTGGTTAAAGCACAATCGTATTTAGCTAGAAGAGCAAACATTAGGGATTCGAGGATGCCACAATATTCGAGCCCTGTTGCTGTCAAAAAGAAACCATTAGAGACGTGTAGCATCTGCTTATTAGGGATACGTGTGGAGCGGTGCAGCAAAAAGTTAGCGTGTGGTCATATGTTTCATAAAAAATGTATAAAGAAATGGTCAACGTACAATAAGTCCTGCCCGAATTGCAGGGATTTATTTGAAACCTTAAATTTAAGAAAAAAATAGTGTTTTAAAATACTATATAGTAAAACAAAACAAAGAAGTAAATTATGAGCGGACAAACACCACGAACACCAGAACAAAGACCAATAGGTGTAGCCCCAGGCACCCCACCAGATCAAGGAATACAGGAACAACAAGCACCAAATGCTCCAGCAAGACGAAGAAGGCAAGCTACAGGAAGTAGAGGGTTTCGAAGAAGATTAAATCTAGGTGGCGATGAGGATGAGGACGAGGAAAGGAGAAGAGAGAGACAACAACAATTCAATAGGGATATGGACGACGCAGGTCTAAAGGGTCAAACGGGAGGGGACATTGTTTCAAGGGACCCAACCGTACCACCACTAATGAATGTACCAGAGTTAAAATTATAATATTAAATTACTAACTTTAATTCTAATTTTAACCACTCCTCGCACTGTTCTGGTGTATCGAATGTTTTACTTTTAAATTTCTTATTTTTCTTATATGCAGCTTGATATCGTTTCCCGTTTTTAGTTTTTCTAATAGTTCCCATACCTTTTTTTCTTTGTGTTCTGTCTGAATCGATGCACTCACCCGTTTTTAAATAATGCTTCAAAGCCTCTTCTGCCTTCTCTTTTGTGAAATAATATCCAATATGTTTAGACTCTGGATAAGGACCTATTACCTGATATTTTTTACGATTTTTGTAGAACGACACACATCCAAATTGATCACGATTGGCTCGACGACGAATCTGAGCTTGACTCATTTTTTCACGTGCTTCATCTGTATGTTTATATCCTCGAGTGCCCCCCCCACCCTTCGTGAGGTTGTACCCGTACGGGTAAAGTGTGTCTTTCACATCGATGTAATGGTCTTCAAGATGATCCAAATCCTCTTCTGGAACATTGTCAATAAGAATTTCTACCTTAAAATTATGCCAGCCGTTTTTTTGTATAGATCTACTTAGATAAAAGTTCTTCTTGCTGTTTTTATGTGCATTCATTCTACCTTTAAAGTTAACGCTTTGGCCTACGTAGCACATTAATGTAATCAGATTCGTAAGCAAGTAGATGCAGCCGAATCGTTGTTTATTGTCTTCACGTTTGCGTTTTGTCATTGGTATTTTTTAGATTTTTTACAAAACACTTAAGAGTTGAATATTAAATTATTAGGGACCTACTTTAGAATATTCATCTAAAAACCCATTATGCCAAAACCATGCATCCAGTACTAAGTGATGCAAAAAGATTATACTGGTTGATGCAATTAACCAGGCATCCGCTAACGCTACTGCCACCACGAAAAACCCTACACTAGCCACTGCTACCGCATACAAATTGTATTGTAAATAATAACTTTTGCTTTCCAGTAACAGATCCGTCATCGCAACATGCACGTACTGCCCTGCATTGTTCAAAAAGAGTGTATACGACACGACTAATACAGACCGTTGCCAGTCTTCTTCTAAAACATCATTTATTGCAAATTGTACAAAGATAAACGCATACGAAGCGACTACGAGGGCTACGCTAACAGCCCATAGGTAGAAGAAAAAACCATCGCCCAACGGTTTCCAAAGTTTCTCGGCGGACATTCCTTCCGTGCTTCGGTTGTATAGGTGCAGGTAGGAAGCAAGTACTGGTATGCCTCCAACTAAAATCAACAATAATAAGTCTAAATCCATATCACGGTTACCCTTGAAGTTTTTTTTACTATATACTATTTTAATACTTATTAATAATACAACAATTATATGCATGGCATAATTTTTCTCTTCTTGTTGCTTTATCAGATTTCATTTACACAAGCAACAGGCACATGCGTCGCCGTGTACATTGATGGATATTATCCTCTATATTCTAACGAAGATTGTGCCAAAGAATCATCACCTGTAAATGCAGCAACGGCGCATTTATGCTCACGATTTGATTGTAATAATGTATCATGGACGGCTCCATGTTCTACAGGTCAAGTGGTAACCAAAACCCAATGTTTGTCAGGCCAATGTACAAAAAAATACTCAGCAACATGCTATGACGATAGATTTTTGTTGAGCCCGTTATATTACGGAGGTACGTGTTCCATAACTTCGCATAGCGGTCCGTCAGGGACCTACTCTTCGTGTACAGGTCTCGGAGGCACCTGGCAATGGCCCGCTACGTTGGATGATTGTAGAGATTATGCCGTGCAACATATGTATTCCTATTTTTCTTTTCATCCGTCTCATTCGTCGTTAAAATGTATGTTGTCCAATTCAGGTATAAGTTCGGCCGTTACACCTGGCTACACTAGCTGTGGCTCAGGTGATCCAATTTTATGCCCTGAGTGTCCTAATTATACCGAACAAACTTGTCCAGGCGCGCCAGATTACGAATGGCTATCGGATGGTAATACATGGGATCAAGATGCAGTCGCGCAGGACTATTTTCAACCAAATGGTCTTCGAGAGCACACCGATGTTTGGTACGGTGATTATTCTCCAATAGGCCTAACAGGTGATAAAGGCGATAAAGGTGATACTGGTGATACTGGTGAACAAGGTGTCACTGGTAGCACTGGTACTAGAGGATTTAGAGGCTTTAACGGGACTACTGGTGCAACAGGCGTACAAGGCGAAAAAGGCGATCGTGGATTTAACGGAACAGACGGGATCACTGGAGCCCAAGGTTTAAGAGGCTTTAACGGGACTACTGGTGCTCAAGGTAAACAAGGTGTAACTGGCACCACTGGTAGTCAAGGTGATCGCGGTTTTAATGGAACAGATGGGATCACTGGTCCACAAGGTGCAGGCGTTACTGGCCCACAAGGTTTAAGGGGATTCAATGGTACAAACGGAATTGACGGTATCGATGGTGTTACTGGACCAAAAGGCGCAACAGGTAAAACTCCTATAAGAGGTATGTGGACCCCAAACGCAGCGCCTGTGTATGTCAACGGGGATATAGTGTATTGGAACAACGTGCACTACAGTCTGTTATGCGATGTTGTATTGGGTTGCACGTACCCGATCAACATTCCAGGAGTAGATCCACAATGGAAATCCATTAATGGGGCAACTGGAGCACAAGGTATAACAGGCTCGCAAGGCCTTCGTGGGTTTAATGGAACGGATGGTAAAGACGGTATTGACGGTAACGATGGTGCTACTGGTGCCCAAGGAGAAAAAGGCAGGACCCCATTACGTGGCATGTGGAGCCCAAACGCCGACCCTGTGTACACAAATGGGGATATGGTGGTTTGGAATAATGTGCCCTACAATCTATTATGTGATCTCGTATTAGGGTGCACGTACCCAATCAACATGCCAGGAGTAGATAGTCAATGGAAATCCATTAATGGGGCGACTGGGGCGCAAGGCGAAGCTGGTGCAACAGGCCCGCAAGGAGTAACTGGTGTAAAAGGTGATCAAGGTGACAAAGGTGATCAAGGAGATGCTGGTGCTCAGGGACAAAAAGGCGATCAAGGCGACAAAGGCGACAAAGGAGATCAGGGTGATGCTGGTTTGGATGGAGCCACTGGTGCACAAGGTGAAAAGGGTGATCAGGGTTATCAGGGTTTGATAGGTGCTACTGGATCTACGATTGTTAGAGGAATGTATAGTCCAACTGCCGATCCTCCGTACATAAGTGGGGATATGGTATCATGGTTGGGATCTCATTATATTTTGTATTGTGATGTCGTATTGGGTTGCACATATCCAATCAACACACCAGATGTAGATCCACAATGGCAAAGACTAAAAGCGATGGATGGAGTCACAGGTGCGGCTGGTTTAGATGGTGCCACTGGTGCAAAAGGTGATCAAGGTGAAGCAGGTGTGACTGGTACAGCTGGACAGGATGGAGCTGACGGACAAGATGGAAAAACTGGTGCAGCTGGACAAGATGGAGCCGACGGTCAAGATGGTAAAACAGGTGCAGATGGACAAGATGGAGTTGATGGAAAAACTGGTGCAGCTGGACAAGATGGAGCTGATGGTCAAGATGGTAAAACAGGTGCAGATGGACAAGATGGAGTTGATGGTCAAGATGGTAAAACTGGTGCAGCTGGACAAGACGGACAAGATGGAGCCGACGGTCAAGACGGTAAAACTGGAGCAGCTGGACAAGATGGAGTTGACGGTAAAACTGGTGCTGCTGGTACTGATGGAGCTGACGGAAAGACTGGTGCTGCTGGTACTGATGGAGCTGACGGAAAGACTGGTGCTGCTGGTATTGACGGTAAAACTGGTGCTGCTGGTACTGACGGTGTAACAGGAGCTGCTGGGGCAGATGGTGCAGACGGACAAGATGGAGCTGACGGAAAAACTGGTGCAGACGGACAAGATGGAGCTGACGGAAAAACAGGAGCTGCTGGTGCAGCTGGACAAGACGGCCAAGATGGAAAAACTGGTGCAGCTGGACAGGACGGACAAGATGGAGCAGCTGGTGAAGATGGCAAGACGGGTGCTCAAGGTGAAAAGGGCGATACTGGTGAACAAGGTGTTACTGGTGCTGCTGGACAAGATGGTGCAGACGGTAAAACTGGTGCTGCTGGTGCAGCTGGTCAGGATGGAGCTGATGGTCAAGACGGTGTAACAGGAGCATCTGGACAGGATGGCGCAGATGGGGTCACTGGTGCCGATGGTGTTACTGGTGCACAAGGTGAGCAAGGTGAACAAGGTGATACTGGTGCACAAGGCGCTACAGGTCCTAGTGTGTACTTTGGATATTGGAGCAACACCGTGCAATATTCCGACGGTTCCATAGTTAAATACGGTTTAAGTAATAATTTACAAATGTATCAATTGCATTGCCCACTAGTAGGGGCTTGCAATCCTGGTGTCCCAAGCGAAGACCCCTTATGGGTTAACTTGCGAGGCGAAGGCGCTACAGGTTTACAAGGTGCCACTGGTGCACAAGGCGAACAAGGCGAACAAGGAGCCACTGGTGCGCAAGGTGCCACAGGTATAGCTAGAGCAGTCTATCGAAATGTTTGGCAAGAAACTCAAGTCGGACTTTACGAAGAGTCGGATATAGTAAAATGGACAAATGAATTGGGAGACGATGCCATGTATCAATTGGTTTGTCAGACTGGGTTTGTTTGCGATCAATCCACCAGTCCTGATACAGCTGGAAATTCATGGGTGGAATTAGGCAAAGCTGGTGTAGATGGTGCTACTGGTCCCCAAGGTGAACGCGGTGCTACTGGTAGCCAAGGATTACAAGGTGCCACAGGTGCAGACGGTGCAACAGGCTCAGAAGGAAGAGGTAGCTGGCAAGGCCTTTGGGATGAAACGCGTACCTTTCAAGAAGGTGATCAGGTCAAATGGTCAGTCAATAGTCAACTTTTAACGTGGCAATTAGTATGCGAACCTGGTAACGCATGTAGGTACGGTCAACCTGGTCAACCAAACAATGATTGGGTATTACTAGGAACAGAAGGCCCTCAAGGTATCACTGGAACACAAGGTGAACGTGGTGAGCAAGGCTTAAATGGTTCCAACGGAATAGCAGGTATTCAAGGTATTCAAGGGGAACAAGGCTTAAATGGTACAGCTGGTGAACGTGGTGCTACAGGGGCGCAAGGTATTCAAGGCGAACAAGGCTTAAATGGTACAGCTGGTGAACGTGGTGCTCAAGGAATAGCTGGAATTACTGGTGCGCAAGGATTGCAAGGCGCAACGGGTGCGCAAGGAATAGCTGGAATTACTGGTGCGCAAGGATTGCAAGGCGTAACGGGTGCGCAAGGAATAGCTGGAATTACTGGTGAACGTGGCGCAACAGGGGCGCAAGGGCCTGCCATATACAAAGGTAGCTGGAGCAGCGCCTTGACGTACGTTGATGGTGATATTACTAAACATCATTCGCATATTTGGTTTTTGCATTGTAACGGGTCATGTGTAAACGGAGTTCCAGGATTTTATGGTACATCATGGGAATTGATGCACGGTCAAGAGGGGGCTACTGGTGCCGACGGAAATCATGGAGCAACAGGAGCACAGGGTGTAGCTGGAAGTGATGGTGCAACAGGTGTACAGGGGATAGCTGGTCAAGACGGTAGCGATGGCAGAGACGGTCAGAATGGATTAGATGGAAGTGGTAGCGGTGGTGCTAGTGACAATATTATGGCTATGATAGCCCTTATAGTAGCATTAGTTACATTGATAGGATTTGTTATTTATGCTGTGGTTATTAACATGATTAGGACACAACCATCCAACGCAAACATGGGGCGTACGTTCAACAACACGTATAATAGTTCGTTGAACGCAGTCTTGTTAGATAAAGAAATAACGTTACGATTTTAATGGATACTCATAACTTTTTAATTGTACTCGCTCCTCATTTATTTTTCTTTCAAATTCGGGTGCCTTACCGTTTTCCTGACCTATTTTAGTAAGAATTCTTTTTTTAACAACTATATTGTTTATATACGCATCTAACGCTTGCATACCCAATGGTTTTTTACTGCTTTGCGCTACCGTTAATCCCAATACTTGGTTTACATTATCTTTGCCTGTAAACTTTTTATACATTCTAAATGGATTTCCTACATTGATGTCGCTGGTTATATAATATGCATTGCCTTTTACCGCAAATTCATTTATATCTTTATATATGGCTGAATTTCTCGCTTTGGTGTTTGTTTTCATGTCTTCCTGTTGCACCCGCTCTCCCAACGGTAGGACTTCGCCTTGTTTTGTAATAATAGTATGATTCTCCTCATTAATATCAATTTCATCGCACCATATCCATTGATCCACTCTTTTGCCTTGTTCTATAACAGAAATACAAATCGGCTTGTCGTTTTGACTAAACGTAACATGCATGACAAATTTGAACGCACCGTTTGATTGTTCCAATTTCATTGTAAACCCATCTGCGTGAATTTCATCGTTCACAAGGCGCCCTAAACGGTACGTTGTTTTTCTGTTTGTATTTGATGAACGTTCACTTTTCTTTTTTCTTCTACTTTTCTTTTTTCTTCCACTTTTCTTTTCTTTTGGTAATCTTTTATCAAGATTATTATCAAGATTATTATCAAGATAACCCGAGTCAACAGAGTCAACAGACTCGTTGTCGGAAACGGGTGGACTAATATTCATATGGAAGATATATATACTAGTCGTCGAAAGTATATATATAACACTTTGTAAACAAGTGCATAACCATGGAATCCGATTTAGCAAAAAGCAAAGAGATGGTCGCCAAAATAAGGGACCTAT
>Ga0233439_10000329_pt1 | contig 74250 bp, 68 predicted proteins | sample SI_123_September_6_FD_182713 | JGI IMG/M metagenome (GOLD analysis project Ga0233439, IMG submission 182713) | Seawater microbial communities from Saanich Inlet, British Columbia, Canada - SI_123_September2016_100_MG | ecosystem: Environmental > Aquatic > Marine > Inlet | place: Canada: British... | reverse complement strand
ACAAAGATCATGATCTAATAACCTATATTTTTTAACCCGAGTGGTACACTTTTACTCCGCCACACTGGTACGAATTTACTCTGCCCTTGACAGGTTTTTAATGGAATATACGGATTGGTAAATAGAATTTTGGGGGAGAGAAAAACCTTAAGATTTGATAATCAAACTAGGCTTTTTAATTCCCGTATTTTAAAACCCCAAATTTTGAGCAAAGAATATTGTTTTGTTAATAATGATTAAAAAAATTCGGTTAAAGTATAATTCAGGTTTTGCTAGTGGGGCAAGCTAAAAAACTTTGTTTTTTGGGTGGTTACTAGTCAATTTTTAATGAATTTAAATTCAATATGTTAGGTATATTGATTTAAAGGCATATAAATTTCGCCTATCAAATATATAGAGTGCGAGATTTAGATTTTTTGATTGGGGTCAAGCCATTGCCCGAATAACATCGCGTTTGCCGATTACACCAACGAGTTTTTCGCCATCAAGGACGGGGAGGGTGTGGACATCCTTTTCTGCCATCAATGTTGTTATTTCGCTGATGTTGGCATTGGGAGAAACGGATACTGCGTGTTTATGGTAGATATCTTCCACTTTGGTTCCTGTCAATTTTTTCACATCTGATTCAAATTTCTTTTCGCTGTCGAGAAACAGAACTGCATCGAATAATGTGATCACGGTTGGAATATGCAGATTTTTGTTTTGTTCAATTAAATCCCCTTGCGTAACTACTCCAATTACGTTGCCATCATCATCCACCACAGGCACACCATTGAATCGGTTTTCAATGAAAAGTTTCGATAATTCCTTAATGGGTAAATTTTTATTTACGGTTACTACTTTCCGGGTCATTATCTCTTCTGCCGTTTTCATTTTGATTCTCCAGTCAGGAAATTTTGATATAAAGCCAGTGGTTATTTTTTATTAGCCGCTTCTTTTTTCATTTTAGATATGACATCCAGAGATGCCGGATTAGATTGCAATTTTTTAAAATTCTTTTTCGGCGTAATATTTTTTTTGAAAAGCCCTTTAAAACTTTCGTATATGTTTATAAGCAAATCGGTTATTTTGCCTAGTGTTTTGAAGGGGCTTTCCCTTTGCATTTTATAGGTGGAATAAATAACTAGTACGAGAAGAATGATATTCGGAATCCACACAGAAGTGTATGAATGTATCTCTCCAATTCGCCCCAGATTTTGTGTCATTATCAATGAAATATAGTAAAGCAAAATGACCAATACGGTAACTCCAAAACTGCCCGATTTTCCCGAGCGACTCGATTTGACCCCTAGTGGGGCACCAAAAAAAGCAAATAATAAACAAGTAAAGGGAAGAGAAAATTTTTTGCTGATTTCCACTTCTGCTCCCGATGTAGGCATACCCTTTTTCTTGTTTTCTCTAATTCTTTCTCTAATTTTTTTGAGAGAGAGTTCGCGGTTACCCACCAATGCTTTTTTTTCTAATTTTTCAGTTTCGGGCAAACTTAAGGTGATGTCATATCGATCAAAGTTCAAGGTCTGATAATTCCCGCGTTCTTTGCTCAACTCATGGATTGTTCCGTTATTAAGTTTTAATTGAATTTTTAAGGTTTCCGGATTGGAATAGATAACACCCGCATCTGATGTGATGATTTGAGGGGTCTCTGATTGACTGGTATCGGCAATAAACACACCTTTAAGCTGAGAGTTTTGATCTCGATCTTTTACTAGAAGAATTAGGTTTTTAAAATCTTTGTTGAAGATATTTGGTTTGATATCAACATTTGCTCGATTTTTAATAATATCGTATATTAAAACCTTGTAGGATTGATTTCCCCAAGGCAAAGCCCAAAACATTACAATATTGGCAAGAAGGTAAGCCATGACCGCAAAACAGGCTACTGGTTTCATTAATTCCAGATAGCTCCAGTTACAGGCTTTCATAGCGACCCATTCATTGTTCGCTGAAAACTGATTGAAGGTAATTACTGAGGCTAACAAAACGCCCATGGGTATAGTTAGGGCAAGAAATGCAGGAGAAATATAAGCCATCATCATTACCATTTCGATAAACGAAACGCCGCGATTAACGATCATTTCTGCCATAAATAAAAATTTATCCAGATATAAAATGGTTGTCAATGCACCGGTACTGATGATGAAAAGCTTCAGGAGTTCTTTAAAGATATATTTGTCTATAGTTTTAAAAAACATTGGGTAAGAAGAACCTTTTGTAAAACAAAAAATTTAGCAAGTTGCGGGGAAGGAGCCTTCCTGCTTCTCAGTAACCTAATTATACTATATTCTTGGAACGTTTTTCGTTCACCTAATTTTTATGTCGGAAAAAATAATTGAGCCACCGCGCAAACGATTACCGGAGTGGTTAAAGGCTCAACTACCTAGGACCAAAAAATTTTTTAAACTCAAATCGCTTGTTCAGAAATACGGCTTGAATACGGTTTGTGAGTCTGCTTCCTGTCCAAATATTGGCGCATGTTGGGATGCCGGAACACTTACTTTTATGATTCTTGGCGACTCTTGCAGTCGAGCTTGCAGGTTTTGCGATGTTGCAACTGGTAATTTGAAGGCCCCTAATCCTGATGAACCCAAAAACATTGCTGAAACTCTCTCTAAACTAAACCTCCAATATGCCGTCATTACTTCTGTTGATAGGGATGACCTGGTGGATGGTGGAGCAGCGCACTGGGTTAAAACCATCCAGTACATTCGGGAAAAATGTCCGGAAATGAAAGTTGAAACTTTAATTCCTGATTTTCAGGGAGAGATGAGCTTGGTTGAAAAAATTTGCGAGGCTTCCCCTGATGTTCTTGCTCACAACCTTGAAACAGTGGAGTCTCTACAGGCCTTAATCCGTCCTCAATGTCGGTATGCATGGTCATTGGATACTCTTAGAACCGCCGCATGTGAAAATAACATGATCGTTAAAAGCAGTCTCATGCTGGGGCTGGGGGAAAAAGAAGAAGAAGTGGTTAGAGCTATGAAAGATTTGGTTGGGGTGGGTTGTCAGATTCTTTCTTTAGGCCAATACCTTCGTCCATCTCCACGGCACCTCGAAGTAGTCGAGTTTATCCATCCTGAACAATTTTTTAAGTATAAACAAATTGGAGAGGAGTTGGGGTTGGCGCATGTAGAATCTGGGCCTCTTGTTCGCAGTTCTTATCTGGCAGATAAGCAGGCGAGAGCCGTAGGTTTGGTTTGATACTAAAATTATTCCCAGGCTAAGTGGTTTGAAGAAATAGACTCAATGTCTCATCATAGGCTTCGGCAATTTTTCCCTTTAACTCGAAAAGACTGATTTGCTCGGAAAAATTTAGGTTTTCCCAGGTTTCTTCTTCTAAATTGGATGAGACTGGTTTTTCGCCACTGCTTCCCAATTGCATTGTATCTGCCAAAATATCCGCAAAATAAATAAGAGATGCCTCAAATGAATAATTTGGAGCCTGGTGCGGTTTGTGGTGGAATGATGTTACTTCTATATGAAAATCAGAAAGATTCCATTTTTTTAAAAGCTTGGCCCCCAATTCGGCATGGTCAAAATCTAATTCTTCATTTTCTAAAATATCAATTTGTTCGTTTTGGGATTGGAGATCCAATAAGATTTTCATGCTCAACAATGGAAGTTTTGTGCAAAGAATAACTTGCCCAATATCATGAAGCATTCCCGCAACAAAAAACTTTTCTGGTTCCAGGCCTTTTTTCAAGGATGCAAGTTCTTTGGCAATCAGTCCGCATGCAATTGAATGCTTCCAAAAGGATTCCATATTGAGTACTGATTCAGGGATGGAATTAAACTTGTCGGTAACAACTGTGGAGAGTACAAGGTAGCTCAGTTGCTCGATTCCTACCACGTGTATTGCATCAGAAATTTTTTCTATGGGTTCAGGGAATCCATAATAGGCACTATTTACGATTTTCAGTAATCGGGCAGTGAGGCCGCTATCATAGAGAATGATTTCCCCGATTTTGGCAAAGGAAGTATCGTCACATGCGATAGCATCTTGAAATTGATGGTAAACGCTGGGAAGAGAGGCAATTGATATATCATCATCAAGCAGTTCGAGGATGTCCATAAAAGATCTCCGATATTGATTTGGATATACAGGCTCCCCGTTCCTGATTATCTGCCTTTAATGGCTATATTTTTTTGATTAACATACTACAAAATAGAGTGAATTTCTATATTAATCCCTGATAAACCGCCTTTTAAAGAAAGGCATAACAACAAACATCCTATTGGCACGCAGCTTGCTTTTTCTTTTATTAGAGGGGTATATGTCAAAATTTTGCCACAGGATAGATAATGCTTGATTTGAACCTTATTGAGAAAATGCAATCAGCTATTAGTTCTGCTGCTACGACTCCAAAAGAAAAATTCTCAAAGAGTGATTTTTATTCTCTTCTGGTGAAACACCAGTTAAATATGATTCAGGCTTGGAGTCCTGCTCAATCAAATTCGCTTTCGGGAATAAAGACCCCCAACTTAACAGAAGTGTTTTTGAACTTTAATAAAAACCCTGACGTTTCTGTGCCAAAGTTTGATGTCAAAACTCAAAAGGTGCTTCAAAGTTATCAAGATGTAGTAAATTCTAAGCCCAATTATTTATCGGTTAATAAAGGTTCACTGTCTGAACTTGCTAATCAAGTGGCGAAAAAAAATAATGTTCCTGAAAAATTGTTTCAAAAATTAATTCAAACAGAGTCTGCATTTGACCCAACTGCTAGAAGTTCGAGAGGTGCTATGGGCCTTGGCCAGTTGATGCCCCCCACGGCAAAAGAACTGGGTCTTGATTTAAAAGAAGACAGCTCAGTCGGCTCTATATTACATCCTGAATCAAATTTGGATGCTTCAGCAAGGTATCTAAGAAAACTTTTTGATAAATATATCAAGGAAGGTATTCCCCAAAAGGAAGCCTGGAATTTTGCTGCTGGGGCTTATAACGCAGGAATGGGTAATATTGGCCGGGCGATTGAAAAAGTGGGGGATGTGAAGGAATGGGATCAAGTTGCCGCAGTTTTGCCACAGATAACCGGAAAATATTCCTCTGAAACAATTCGTTATGTGAATCGTTTACGGGCTTAAACTATTTCATTATACTTTCTACATAGTCCATAAAATTTTCCTGCCAGTTAAACACAAACTGTTTTTTATCTTGGTTTGTTGACTCGCAAAGCTTTCGATAATATTCCTTATCTTGTAAGAGTCGATTGATTTTACTTGCAAGAATTTCTGGTGAATCCGGTGGGAAATGTTGTTCTGCATTTCGTATTACATCGGTGTTTTCTGCGATGGAGCTCACGAGGCAAGGAAGTTGGCAGGTTGTTGCTTCCAGTAAAGACTCGGCCATTCCCTCTCTAAAAGAGGGGAAGACAAAAAGGTCTGATCCTTGAACTAGTTCCCTGGCATCATTTCTCCAACCCGTAAATATAACTCTATCAGAAACGCCTTTTTCATCTGCCAAACGACTTAGGGATTCCTTTTCTTCCCCTTCACCGATTAATAGCACTATTGCTTTTTCATCATCTACTTCTGCGAGAGCCCGGATCAGGCAATCGAGGTTTTTTCGTTTCTGCAGGAGTCCTGTATGTGTAATTAAAAATGAGTCGGAATTCAGTGAAAATTCATCAAGTAAAAATTGTCTTTGATTCGGCTTGTTAAAAGAGGGGTCATCTACATGATTGGGAAGGATTTTAATCTTGTCTCCATCTTTTCCATATTTATTTTTCCACGCTGTGCCACTTCCCCATGAATTGGCAAGGGAAAGATTTGACCATCTTAAACCTAGTCGTTCCAACAGACATTCAAAAATTTTAAAGAACCCTAAGCCTGATTTCCATTCGGTATGGAAATTTGGTTTTATAAATATAAAAGTTAGCATGGGTACCTGTAGAATCCATTTTACGGGTCCACAAAAAAAAGCATAAAGGGGAGAACCTGTAGTTATCAGGTTAATTTTATTTTTTATGCCTATCCATAGGAGTAGTCCCGGGGCCATTGAAAAAAAATAGGCCCAGAATAAAAAGGAATCGTGGTTCGACATGGGTGTCGGGAGTATATGAGGCTTTAAGTTAGGATGAGTGTATGGATATGACTCAACAGCTACATAATGAACTTCCCAACCTTTTTCAAGGAAGGCTTCAATTTTGAATCGTAACCGTCGGCAAAATCCTCCAGGCTTATGTTTATAATAAATAGTCAGGACACGAGGCATTTATTTTATAGGGGAGGAGAGAAGCTGTTGATAAATGGATAGCAGTTTTTCTGCTTGGATCTTCCAACTGCCAAAATCACTGCGTATTTTTTTTGCTGCATTTTTTCCAAGTTGGTCCTGCTGGTCTTTGTTTTGTATCAAAGAATTTAATTTTCCTACCAATTCTTCCTTTGAGCCGGATTCAAAAAGAATGCCTTCAATATTATCTTGAATAAGCTCTGGAATTCCCCCAACTTTTGATGCGATCACCGGTAGGCCGCATCCCATAGCTTCCAGGAGAGCGTTGGGTGTTCCTTCACTGATACTTGGAAGTGCAAAAATATCGGCGGCATTAAACCATTGTGAAAGGGAATGGTGTTCTTTAAATCCCAGTAATTTAATTTTTTGCGCTAAACCTTTAACGCGGATCTGGTTTTCCAGATTTTGTTTTTCTTCACCCTCTCCGATGATATACAAATGCCAGGCAGGGTTTGATTCGGCCAATTCACTGAAGGCATCGATGAGCAATGAATGGTTTTTGGTTTTATTCAGGCTGCCTACTGAAAGAAGAATTTGGTGATTTTCATTAAATCCTAAACTATTTTTGGCTTCAAAGGAGTCCATCGGTTGGAATAGATTTAGATCAATTCCATTGCGGATCAAAAATGTTTTTTCGGGTTTGAAGCCCCTGGAAATTAAATACGATTTTAAACTGATGTCCTCGCAAATGACGGCATCAGCTGAATTTAGAATGCATAATATAATTTTTGATAAAATAGGGATTCGCGCGATAAGTTTATCGGAACCCCAGAGGGTGACGACCACTGGTCTGGGCTTAAATAATCGAACGATAAGGGCGATGATCCCTGAAGCGGACCAGAATGCATGTAAAACCTGTGTTTTACGAACGGACCTTAATGCGGTAAAGAAGAAATTAATTAATAAAAATGGAAGTTGAAACCAAACTAACAATCGTGGTTGGTTGATTATTCCCGATCCATAGGCGAGTTTCTGCCAAGACCTTGGGAAAAAATAAGGAAACCGAATAATATCAAACTTTTCAGAAAGTGGGAGTGATGCAGGATCATCTGGAACAATGACTTCTAATTTAGCTCCCAGATGGGTTAACTCCTGAGCATAGTGAAGTACAAAATTACCAGCAAAATCTCCCTCAAAACGGGGGAATGAGGTGCTCAGGAAGCTGATAGTAACCGGACCACTTTGTTTCATTGTCAAATCATACCAGTAATTCTGGCCAATTTTACTTCTTCTTACAACTTTACGATTAAGGATTTTGCTAAAATAAGGTTTTGCAAACGGCCTTTCTTTGCCGAATTATCAAGCACATTCTTATCTTTTTGCGAGTCATATTTGTTATTTTTTCTATCGCCAAAAGCTTTTTTTAAATATGACATAACCTCTTCCTTGCCATTCTCTGAGATATCAAACATAATTGACCTCAATTTTGGTTCAAAACAATCCCCTTTTTCTCTCGAGAATCGAGAGAAAAAACCCAGAACCCTTAGTTTTTATTTTTGGAAATATTTGTCTATTATCCACATATCTCCTTATTTGTCAATAGGTTAAATGAGGGTAGGTGGCAGATTTTGTTGCTATTGGTATTTAGGGCAATACAAGGTAGAATTTGATCTTTGATTTAAAGATTTAATTTCAACTGGGAGATGCTAATGAGTTTAAGTATGGTGATATCGGTTGGGCTGGGCGGTGTGATTGCGTTTACTGTTATTTATTATTTTATTACAGAGTGGAATGCCGATTAGAAATACCGCAGATAGTTAACTTGTGGCAGGTTGAATAATTAGTGCGAATTCTTTTTTTACAAGAGACTCTTTTTTAATTTTAGGCCATTTTTTTATAGCCGCCTCTGTTTTTAATGCTTGGGATCGGCTACCAATCTTTTTATGGAATACCAGTTTTAGAGGAGCCTTTCCTCTTAAATATTTAGCAGTCTTAGCTCCCCCTTCCTGGTGCTCCTGGAATCTTCTTTTAACATCTTGCGTTATTCCTGTATAAAGATATCCCTCTCTGGTTCTTATCAAATACAAGTGCCACATGCTTTTTAGAGTTTATTTGGATTGAACATCGGTAGAAAGTCAGAGAGTCCTTCTTCTTCCAACTTCTCAACCGGAACAAATCTCAACGAAGCAGAATTAATGCAGTATCTTTTTCCAGTGGGTTTTGGGCCGTCATTAAACAGGTGACCCAAATGGGAATCTGCATTTACCGATCTAACCTCGACCCGGGTCATGTTGTAAGAGGTATCCGTGTGGTTGACTATATTTTCAGGAACCAGAGGTCTTGTAAAAGAGGGCCAACCTGTCCCTGATTTAAACTTATCCTTAGAACTGAACAAAGGTTCGCCTGAAACAATATCAACATAAATGCCGGCCCGTTTGTTGTCCCAATATTTATTCTTATACGGGGGTTCTGTGCCATTTTTCTGAGTAACGTAGTGTTGCAATTTGCTAAGCTTCTTTACGGACTGACTCTTATCTGCAACCCTAATTATTTGCGGTGATTCCAATCGATTCGTGTGGGATATTTTGTATTCCTTATCATCTCCCCAAATTTTATTAATATATTCGTCACGGCCAGAACCTGCACGATAAATTTTGTAACGTATATAACTTTTCTTGAAAAAATCTTGGTGATACTCCTCAGCCCTGTAAAAAGGGGATGCAGCGACTATTGGAGTGATGATTGCTTTTTTGAAACGACCACTTGTCATTAATTTATCTTTAGATTTTTCGGCAATCTCTTTTTGTTCCTCGCTGGTGTAAAAAACTCCCGTTCGGTATTGAGCCCCACGATCTACAAACTGACCGCCATTGTCAGTGGGATTAATATTTCGCCAAAAAACTTCGAGAATGTCTGTATAAGAAATTTTTTCAGGGTCGAAATGAATTTCAACCGCTTCCAGGTGCTGCGTCTGGCCGGATGCTACTTTCTTATAAACAGCGTTTTTCTTTACTCCTCCTGTGTAACCCGAAATTGCTTGTGAAACCCCTGGCAGGTCTTCAAATGGGTGCTCCATGCACCAGAAACAACCCCCAGCAAGAATGGCTATCTCTTCATTCCCTTTCGTGCTTTTGGTGTAGACAATTTCTGGTTGTTTATATGAAACACGGTTTGTATTCTCAGGTAAAAACTTAGTGAGAAGAAAAACGCTGATAAATAATATAAAGGCTGCGTATAGTTTATTCATTTTATTAGTCCTTTTTCAGATTGCACCTGCAAAAATTGAAAGTACTTTTATGATAACAGAACTTTGATATATCTGCATCTAAGTCCCGCTGGAGGTTTAGGGCTTACAAAAAAATTTCTGGAATTTAGGGGGCTCGTAAACTATTTATTTTTGGGGTTATAGGAGGCAGCGGAGTTTAGGGATTTGTTTTTGGGCAATTGAGGTTGAATGCGCATGGCTGTTTGGAGAGGATGGATGGCTTTGTTGAATCGTCCCAGTTTCATATAAATTTGACCTAAAGCGTAATGGGCTTCTGCATTAGTGGGAGACAGTCGAATGGTTTCCTGAATTGATACCAATGCTTCTTTATAGCGATTAGTTAGGAAATACGATAAGGCTAGAAAGTAGTGCGCTTCCTGATAATCGGGATCTAGTTGGATAGTCTTTTTATAATATTGGCTGGCTTCCTGATGCCTTTTGTTGGCGGCGTATGCCAGAGCAAGTTTGAAATTGGCTTCCGCCATATTAGGATCCAACCGAACGGTGGCCTGCAATTGCTTAAGTTTTTCAGGGTGCCGTCCAACAGCCCCATACGCAAGTGCCAAATGGAAATGCGTCTTTGAGTCGCTATCTCGAATTATTAAAGATTTTTCAAGGGGATCAATGGCTTCCTGGTACAGCTCATTTTTCAAATACATCAGTCCCAGGTCTGAAAGTATTTCTGGGTTTTCTGGATTCTTTTCGAGAGCTAATTGCAATGCAGTTATAGAGTTTTCTTCTTTGGAATCCTGAGAAAATGAAGAGGTGGATATGAATACAAAGGCCAGACTTGTGAGTAAAATAATGGTTTTTTTCACAATGGGTACCCTAAAATTGTGGAGGCCATTTCCCCGAAGATTGGGTGGAAAATATATCCTTTTGGAGGGGTACTGTAAAGTCGGAAAGTGTAAAGCTAATCGATTCAAGCTGATTGAAGAGAGGATTTTAAGAGTACAAATTTTAAAAAATTCAATAGAACTAGGGTCGCTGAGAATTCAAAGTGTTAGCAAACCTATTAGCTGGAATTACTAATTTCATAATATTTGTAATAGAAACATTTCCTTGTAATGACGCTATTTAACCGTTCGTTTAGTTCGGTGAAAATCTGAACTCTTACTTAATGTGTTGAACGAAAGCCTGACATCTCATTTATCCAGGTTTTGGATGAAGCTGAAAATATCATCCACCATGCTTTTGAACTCTGGGTTGAAAGTTAACCGTCTGACTGGGTTCCCTTCATTCTTATCAGATTTTTCTCCATATTTTACTTTTGAATTTATATCAATTTCTTGTTTGCAGATTTTTAATTTATCGTCACTGTAGGTATAGGCCAGGCAATTTTTATATTCACCCTTTTCGCCGTAATAATCGTTTGATGGATCAATAGGTAAGGATAAATGGGCGTAGGTTAGGACGCCAAGAATTTCATCATCGATTTTTTGGTGTTTAATTATTCCCCCTGTGCAGTTTTTAACATTATCTTCATTTGTGGTTTCGACGCCGGAATACCAAAGTAATTTATTTTTTTCATTTTTGGTGTGGTTGCAGAAAAAATCTTTTCCCAAATACGGGTCTACTGTGGCATCTGCGGAACTGATTGCCATATAGATAGGGGTTGTGATAGGTGGGTTGTCGGCTGCAAGCTGGCGTAGCTCCTTGGCTAAATAGTGAAATTGGGCGCCGGCGTTTGCTGAAAACGATTCGTATTTAACCTTATCCTCATCGGGTAACAAATCCAACCATCCTGCCTTGGGGATAAATTTTCCTATACTCCCAATAAATCCCGCAACAAAACCTAATGAAGTATTTTCTTTAATACCCGGAGAGATTAAAATCAGACCCTTTATGTTCTTCGGATTTTTTTTCCTTAGCACATGGTGCAGGGAGAGTGAGGCGCCCGTAGAAAAACCTGCGATATACAAATCATCAACGATTCCACTGAAGCTATCTATTCCCGAATCTGTTGCTTCGACCCATTGAGAGTATTTAATGTTTAATAGATCACCCGGTACCGTGCCATGACCGGGTAGAAGGATAGACCTAACCCAAAAGCAATTTTCCTTAAAAATTTTACCAAGATCTCGCATGAGAAATGGAGAATCAGTCAATCCATGGATCAATAAGACTCCTTTAGAAGGCTTCGAATTCCCACATTTTTCTTTGTTGGGTTGATATTCGAAAGGCAGGCGGGCATCAATCCATTTTTGTTTAAGTTCTCCCTTCGTGGCTTTTTTAATATTTTTCTCAGTCTCAGCTATATATGCAGAAAAATCTTTACTCGGAATTGGAATTTGGAATCCTGAAGGGTTGTGCCGTGTTTCCAATTTTCCATTGCAAGAGCACAAACCTAGAGTTATGGATAAAATTAATAAAAAATGGAAAGTTTTGTTTTGAAAAATCATTGCTTCTTATTTAAGACCTCAAATATTTCATTGCTCGGCGTGACAACGAACAAAACAATTTTTATCACCCGATATTTCTGGATATTGTGTGGTGCATTTTTTTGCCAACGAAGAGCTCGGATCTTCATTAAGGTAAACCGGGCATCGCGGATGAAAATGACAAGCGGCGGGTGGTTTAAGAGGTGAGGGGACATCACCTGTCAAAGGCTCAAAGGGTTTCTGTTCACCTAAGTCAGGGATAGACTTCAGTAGTGATCGTGTGTATGGATGTTTTGGATTATTAAATATTTCCTCTGCTGATCCTTGTTCAACAATTCTCCCAAGATACATAATGGCAATTATGTCAGCCAGGTACCTTACCACGCTCAAATTGTGGCTGATAAATAAATAGGTGAGATTGCGCTTGGCCTGCAATTCTTTTAGTAAATTTAATACTTGTGCTTGCACTGAAACATCAAGAGCGCTGGTGGGCTCGTCTAATACCAGAAACTCAGGTTCAAGAATCAGCGCTCTTGCTATGGCAATGCGCTGGCGTTGCCCTCCCGAAAATTCATGGGGATAACGCTCCAATACGGAAGTGTTCAAACCGACTTCTTCCATAACGCGAGAAATTTTTTCTGTTTTTTCCTCCGGTGATAAATCAGGCTGGTGTACTTCCAAACCCTCAAAAATAATCCCTTCAAGGGTCATTCTGGGTTGCAGGGAACCAAATGGATCTTGAAACACCATTTGCATATGTTTGCGAAAACTTTTTAGATTGTTTCCCGATAGTTGCATTACATCTCGTCCTGAAAAATTGACTTCTCCCTTGGCATGGGAATTTAATTTTAAAATTGATTCTCCCATGGTAGTTTTTCCGCAACCTGATTCTCCTACTAAAGCAACCGTTGACCCTTTGGGGATTTCCAGATCAACATGGTCTACGGCACGGACATGTGCCACAGTTCGTAAGAAAACCCCTTTGCGAACTGGAAAAAAAGTTTTCAGGTTTTTGATGGATATTAGTGATTCATTGCTTATAGCGCGTTTGTTTATTGGTATTTTTTGATTGTTTATATCCCATTTAGAATTGTTTCCTTTGTCCAATAGGTGACAGGTCACCTTGTGGCCGTCTGTCACGGGATGAGCAAGACTTTCTTTTTTGCATACATCCATCACAGCTGGACAACGATCAGCAAAACGACACCCTTCTTTATACTCAGTGGCAGAGGGGACAATGCCGGGTATGGTGTCTAAAAGGAAGGAGGGTTTTTCAAGTTTAGGTATGGAACTGAAAAGAAGTTTCGTGTAGGGATGGGACATGTTTTTGAAAATCTGTTCTCGTTTACCGTATTCGGCAACGCGACCTCCATACATGATACAAATATCATCGGCCATCTGATTTACGATTCCCATATCGTGAGTGATGAGTAATATGGCCATGCCTGTTTGTTTTTGCAAATCACTCATCAGTCGCAATACCTGAGCCTGAATCGTTACATCCAGTGCAGTGGTCGGTTCATCCGCAATCAGGAGTTTTGGTTCGCATGCAAGAGCCATTGCAATCATCACTCGCTGCTTCATGCCTCCTGATAATTGATGCGGATAATCATCGATCCGCTTATGGGGATCAGGGATTCCAACCCTATCCAATAATTCGATTGCGCGACTACGGCAGTTTCCCTCTGCAATTTTTAGATGCTGCTTTAGGGGTTCTTGTAACTGATCACCAATTCGAAAAAGTGGATTGAGGGAAGTCATGGGCTCTTGAAATATCATCGCAATGTCATTGCCGCGAAGATTGCGCATTTCGTCGTCATCCAAATTAGAAAGATCCCGGTCTTCGAAAAATATATTTCCTGAAGGATGATAACCATTTTCCGCAATCAACTTGATGATGGAAAAGGCCGTCTGCGTTTTTCCACAACCGGATTCTCCTACAAGCGCAAGGGTTTTTCCCTGTTGCAGATCAAACGAAACGCCATCAACAGCGCGTGCAATTTTCCCAGGGCCTGCATGAAAGTGAGTCGCTAAATTCTTAACTGAGAGAAGCATTTTGTCTAAAGAGTCTTTCTGGGGTCAAAAGCGTTTCGTACACCTTCTCCTACAAAAGTCAGTAGGGTGATCGTAAAGCTAAGTGTTATAAAGGTGGGAAGGAGTATCCATATCGCATGCAGATTGTTTTTCCCTTGAGCAAGAAGCTCGCCCAGACTTGGTGCGGGGCTGGGAACTCCCAGGTTGAGAAAGTCCAGGCTAACCAGTGCTAAAATTCCTGCCGTTACTTCAAAAGGGAAAAAAGTAACGACGGGTGTCAGCGCATTGGGAAGAATATGGCGGCGCATAATTTTAAAATTGGAAACCCCAAGACTTTTTGCGGCTTTCACAAACTCATAGTTTCTGACTTTTAAAAATTCGGCACGTATGTATGCGGCTATGCCCATCCATGCGGTGAGGTTTAGAATTAGAAATAGCAGTAAGGCCGAAGGAACAAGAAAAGAACTGAGTATGATTAAAATATAAAGCCGGGGGATAGAGCCCCAAATTTCAGTTATTCTTTGTCCCGACAAATCCACCCAGCCGCCAAAGAATCCTTGCGTCCCTCCAATCAGGCACCCTATTAAAGTTCCGGTTATAGCCAATGAAACACCGAAGACCATTGATATTCTGAAACCATAAATTAACCGGGCTAATACGTCGCGTCCGCGATCATCGGTTCCTAAATAATGCCCATCAGCCCAGGAGGATTGATTTAGCCCTTCACCATCGTGAGTTTTTGTCTCATAGGGAGCAGCCAGAACAACGTTTCCTGTAATGGATTCTGTGGGGATATATTTATAATCGTAACGAACTGGAGGCCAGAGCATCCAATAATCTCTGGGAGAGCTTTCGACTGTGTCGGGTATTGATTCAAAACTTGGAGTAGGCTCTTCATCCTCATCTTCAAAGTCTCCCATATCTAATCCAAGCCCAGATCCTTCCGAGTTAATTGTGCTTGAGATACCGCCTAAGAGATCAGAAAAGCCTCGAGATTTGTAATCAGGTTCACTGGGCAAGCTGCCGCCAAAATCTTTTTCACTATAAGTGACTGCTATGGGGAAATAGGGTTTGCCCTCGACAACAATAATTAATGGGCGGACATTACAAATCAACTCCGCGGGAAGGGATAAAACAAGAAGAGCCGCCAGTATTAAAAAACTGAAATAGGCCCTGCGATCGTTTTTGAATACGCCCAGCTTTACTTTCCATTCTTTGTTCAGACGAAGCATATTACCCTTGGGACTCATCAAAAGAAATTCTGGGATCGATCAATACATAAGAAAGATCGGTTAGCAATTGACCCACCAATGCCATGAGAGAAAAAATAAACAGGGTGCCCAGAACAATCGGGTAGTCGCGTTGGATCACCGCCTGATAAGAAAGCAGTCCCAGCCCGTCTAATGTAAATATTTGTTCTAACAAAAGTGAACCCGTAAAAAACATGGCCATAAATGCGATAGGGAATCCAGTGACCAGCGGGATGAGAGAATTTTTCAATACATGTTTGAAATAGACCGTTTTTTCCGGTAGCCCTTTAGCGCGAGCAGTGAGTACATACTGTTTGCGCATTTCTTCCAAAAAAGCATTTTTGGTCAACAGAGTTAGAGTAGCGAATCCACCGAGAACATAACAGAAAAGAGGGGCAGCCAAATGGTGTAAGTAATCGATCGTTTTTTCCCAGAAAGTCCAGCTTTCGTAACCGGGAGTTCCGGCTGACGTCAAGCCAGCAATGGGTATGAGATGCGCAACGGCTCCATCGCCTGGGCCTAAAAGCACGATGAGGAAGATGGCCAGTACAAAACCCGGTACACTATAACCAATAAGCACGATCAAACTGGTCCAGGTGTCAAATCGACTGCCATTTTTTATGGCCTTGGCAATGCCGAGAAGGATGCAAATGGTATAGGTCAAAAAGAAACTGGTAACGCCCAGCGAAGCAGAAACCGGCAGTTTTTCTTTTATCAAAGATAAAACAGATTTGTTTCTATAAAAAGAGTTGCCGAATTTGAAAACCAGAAAGCCTTCCCAGTTATCGTAATTGGAAAGGGAATCGAATAGAGGCTCATCTATTTTCTGGGGTGAATACCAGAGAAAAGTTCTTAAATATCTTTCCCAGAGCGGTCGGTCTAGATGATAGATCTTCTTCAGTTCTTCATAATGCCTGGGGTCCAATTCCTGTTGTTTGCTGGTAGGGCCCGACATTGCTCCACCCCCGGCTTCCGTCAGCGAACTGCCGTGACCACTTAAAAGAGATTTCATCTGATCGATGGGGCCACCGGGAACGAATTGTGTCGCTATGAAAGTGATGGTAACAATTCCGATCAAAGTCGGAAACATCAATAGCAGACGACGGATGATATATGCAGTCATAGATTTTTATTTAACTGAAGTTCCAGCAGCGCGGGCTTTTTTAAGTTTTTCTGCTTTTTCTTTATCCCACCACCACCACTCCAGAATGTTATTGCTTATTGCGGCTTGCGAAGCATTTATTTTGGGCTTGCCAAACTTGTTCCAGTAAACAGCTCTGTCATAGGCTATATACCAATGAGGCACGACGTAGTACTGGTGAGTGAGTATTCGATCCTGGGCTTGGACATTTGTGACCAGATCCTTGCGGTTTTTTGCTGAAACTATTTTATCCACTAATTCATCGAGAGCGGGATTTTTTATTCCCATATAGTTTCGGGTTCCTGGTGTGTCTGCAGATTCACTTCCCCACATATAACGTTGTTCGTTTCCTGGAGAACGACTTTGTGCAAAGCCTGCTACTATCATTCCGAATTTAAAGTTTCTTAATCGTTCTTCGTATTCTGCTACTTGAATGACCTTGATGGTCATTTTTACACCAATTTTTTTTAGGTTATTTTTGTAAGGCTCGGCGATACGTTGGAATCCTGGCCCCGCTAAAAGGAGTTCAAACTCCATTCTATGATTGCCTTTGCTGCGAATTCCGTCGCTGCCAATTTTCCAGCCGGCGGAGTCGAGAAGAGAGTTTGCCACTTTCAGGTTTCTTTCTATAGGTAACCCTTGCCCCGGAGCACCCACAGGTTTTGTGAGAGTCGTTTTTGGGACATGCTTTTTATATTTTTTGCGTAAGGATTCGAGTAGAGTTTTTACTTCTCCTGTCGGTATTCCTTGGGATTTTAGTTCTGGATTGTTGTCGAAGTAGCAATCGTTTCGGGTGTATTGCCCATAAAAAAGATTTTTATTACTCCATTCAAAATCAAACGCCATAGCGATAGCAGCCCGAACCTTTCGCGATTTAAATATTTCGTTGCGTGTATTCATGGCGAATCCTTGCATTCCAGCAATCCTGGTATGGGGAAACTCTTCGCGTAAATAGTAGCCTTTTTTAACAAAGTCCCCTTTGTAGTCCAGAGCCCAATCACGAGAGCTGTTCACCAGTTGCATGTCAAATTCTCCGCCCTTGAAAGCTTCGCGCTGTGCTACCGGGTCGAGATAAATTTTAAAAGTAACACGGTCAAAATTGTATCTGCCTTTATTTACGGCTATATCTTTTCCCCACCAGTTTGGATTTCGTTTATAGGTAATGTATTTTCCATATTCATATTTTTCGATGGTGTAGGGTCCACTGCCCACAGCCATATCGTCAAAATCAGCACCAAAAGATTTTCCCTCCGCTCCATAAATATGTTTGGGAAAGATAAACATCTGTCCTGTTATTAATGGCAACTCCTGATTGTGAATTGCGAAATTATAACGAACGGTGTGCGCATCAATTTTTTCAATGGATTTTATATCTTTGAAGTACTCTTTAAAAATAGGGTGGTATTGGGGTGCTTTGATCAGGTTGAAAGAAAATACAAAGTCATCCGCTGTTAAAGGGTGTCCATCGGAGAACTTGGCCTTTTTATATAAATAATAGGTCAGTGAAAGATGATCTTCTGCCACTTCTGCTTTTTCTACCAGATTGCCGTATTGTGAAAAAGGTTCTTTGTCATCTGCTGAGCTATCCATAGCATTTTGGAACACTAGTTGTGCGACTCCCGGAGCCGTGACGCCTTTTAACGAAGCCGGGTTCAATTTCGTGAAAGCTCCAAAATCTGCCAAGACCAGGTTTCCACCTTTTGGCGCTTTGGGGTTGGCATGATCGTAAGGTTGACCGGGATTGTATTTCAGGTCCTGTGGACCATATAATGAAAGCCCATGTTTTGGTGTTGCCATAACCGGTTGGGCAATGAGTAGTATTCCAAATATTGCAATAAACATTTTTTTCATAATTGGTTCAGCTCGATCAGGTGAGTAGGTTCTATTTACTTAAATATATTAACACTCCTACTTGCTTGTGGGTCAACCGGTTTATTACAAATAAATTGAAGGTATTTGTTAAATGACCGCAGCCTATTTAAATCTGTCGGAAAAGGAACTGCAGCAACGCGCTGACCAGGCGTATGAGATTTACCGCAGTTGCAAGGTTTGTCCGCATGCGTGCGGGATAGATCGTACCGACGGTGAAACAGGATTTTGTGGACAGGAAGATACTTTGCACATCTCCTCAAGTGTGCAGCATTTTGGGGAAGAGCCTCCGTTAGTGGGCAGTAATGGGGTGGGAAACCTTTTCGTAACGGCCTGCAATTTGCGTTGCGATTACTGCCAAAACTATCAAATTTCTCAAGAATGGTCTGCAAAAACGAAAGAGGCAAAAAGTGAAACGCAGGAATCCTATAAAAAAGCAGCCGCGGCGATGCTTCGTTTGCAGGAAGAGGGTGTCCATTTCATTGGTTGGGTTTCTCCCTCCCATGTGGTTCCCGGTTTATTAAAAAGTCTTTCGCTGGCTCGTGAAAAGGGGCTTCGATTGCCGATCATTTACAATACTAATAGTTATGATGCCCTTGAAACTTTAAAACTACTTGAGGGGGTTGTTGACATCTATCTCCCTGATCTGAAATATGCAGATCATGAAACGGCTAGGCAATTATCTCATATAAAATCGTATCCTGAGTTTTCGCGGGAGGCCGTACTCGAAATGTTTCGTCAAGTGGGGCCTCTATCGATTAATAAAGATGGATTGGCAGAAAAGGGGGTTCTCGTTCGCCATTTGGTCTTACCGGGGCAGATGACGAGCACCTGGGAAACATTATGTTTCGTAGCTCTGGAAATGTCCTCCTCTGTGCCCTTGAGTTTGATGAGTCAATATCGTCCTGTTCATAAAGCCGCATCTTCTTTGGATAGAGCGATTACCCGCGACGAATACAATCAGGCCATTGCCTGGGCGAATGAGCTTGGGTTTGAGTCCTTGTTCCTGCAATCCCTGGAATCCAAGGTGCATAATTTGCCGGATTTCAGTAGCCCCAACAACCCATTTCCACTGGATCGCACTAGAAATTCACTAAATGTCTGAGAATAGGCCCCTCTCTGTCTTGTTATGGCATCTCTTATTTGTTAATCTTGTTGATCAATTTGTTCAGGCTTGCCTGTCCAGCTTGAAGCTGGAGGGAACAGGTCTATTGCAATTGAGCAGACTTAAGCTATCAGGCATATTTCTGTAGTGGTCAACCTTTCTTCCAGATAACTATCCGAAACAGGAACGCTAAATAATGCAGCCAAGAAAGACACGTAAGATTCGTATTGGAAAAGTGGTGATTGGGGGAGATTCTCCCATAGCCGTTCAAAGTATGGCAGCGACGCAAACCCAAGATCTCACAGCAACTGCCAGACAGATAGAAGTGCTGGAAAAAGCCAATGCCGATGTCATTCGCATTGCGGTGGACAGCGAAAAAGATGTGGAAGCGCTGAAAACCCTGCGGGAAAAATTTCCAGACAGCACATGGTCTGTGGACCTGCAGGAGAATTATAAGTTGGCTCCCCTGGTTGCTCCATGGGTAAACAAAATTAGATACAATCCCGGTCACTTATTTCACCTCGAAAAAGAAAAATCCATTCGGGAAAAAGTGGAATTCATCGTCAATGCGGCAAAAGAAAACGATTGCGCCATTCGCATCGGAGTCAACTGTGGCTCGGTTGACCCTGATTATAAAGAAAGATACAAAGATGATTCAACAGAGGCTATGGTTCGTTGTGCGGTGGACCATTGCGAGATGCTGGATGAAATGAAATTTGAGAACTATTGTGTTTCGCTAAAGGATTCCGATTCTGCCAAGGTGATTGATGCCAATCGTAGGTTTGCCAAGGAAAGGCCTGATGTGCCTTTACATTTAGGTGTTACCGAGGCGGGACTTCCTCCTGAAGGAATTATCAAAACCCGAATTGCGTTTGAACAATTGATTTCAGCAGGAATTGGCGATACGATCCGTGTTTCGCTGACGCTGCCAAATGATGATAAAGGACAGGAAATTGATGTCGGACGAGAACTTCTTCAGGATATTGCGGAAGGGCGGTTCCGCTCGGTTCCAGAAAATTTTCTCGAGGGATTAAATATAATTGCTTGTCCCAGTTGCTCTCGTGTCGAGAATGATAAATTTGTCGACCTGGCTCAGGATGTCCGCAAAATGACAGAGTATGCTGAAAAATATAAGCTGACGATTGCTGTAATGGGTTGCAGAGTAAACGGCCCAGGGGAAACTGATGATGCGGATTTAGGAATGTGGTGTGGCCCCTCACATGTCAATTTGAAAAAAGGTACCGAAACTCTCGGATCTTTTTCCTATGAAGAAATTCTGGGGCAATTAAAAAAAGAAATTGACCAGATGATAGTTGAGAAATTTGGTGCCGGTCACGCCCGGCCAGCGTGACGCTGGACTCAATGAGTAATGACTTGTTGGATCACAATAATTGATATCCTAGAAAAGGTTTTGAAATGGAATACGATGTTGAAGAATTAGAAGAGCTTAAACGCAAGTTGAATATCACCATTCCTGAAGAGGTGGTGGCCCAACGGATTAATGCTGCTTATAAGCAGTTGAACAAGGAAATGAAGATGCCCGGATTTCGATCGGGAAAAATTCCACAAAAGGTTCTTGAAAAGCAAGTTCCCATGCAATCGTTCGGGGATATGTTTCAAGAGTTAATGCAGGAATATTATGAAGACGCATTGCATAAATCCGGCCTTCGCCCTACCGGCCAACCAGAAATTGATCATGCAGGTTTGCAGGATATTAAGAGAGATGAGCCGCTAAAGTTTTCCGTTATTCTGGATGTTAAGCCTGATATAAAAATTAAAAATTACAAAGGCTTGAAGTTCAAAAAGAAAGAAGCAGATATAACAGAAAAAGAAATTGAAGAGACAATGGAAAAGGTTCTCACCCGTCACGGCTCTCTAGAACTTATGCCAGCTGATTATGTTGCGGCACAGTGGGATATTTTGAAAATAGATTTCCAGGGATTCATAGAAGATCAACCGATGGAAAATGAACGGGCTGAAGATTTCGAGCTGCGCATTGGTGAGAAAAAGATGCTGGATGGATTTGAGGAACAATTGATAGGGCATAAAGCAGGGGAAGAATTTGAGATCAAGGTGATTCTTCCTCCCAATTGGAACCAGAAAACACGCCGCATTAGTTTTCCGGTGCCGGGAGCAGGGGAAGAGCAAGAAGATGACCGAGCTACCTTTAAAATTAACCTTAAAGAAATTAAAAAACTGAGTCTCCCCGAATTGACAATTGAAATTGCTAAGCGAGAAGGTTTTGATTCTGTTGACGAATTGAAACGTGGCATCAAGGTTGATCTACAAAGTCATAAGGATCAGCAAGAAGAGCTTAGAATAAAAGAAGATATTTTTAATATGCTGGTTAAGGAACTGGATACGGACCCTCCAGAATCAATCATTGAGCGTGAGTTGAAATTTATGATTGAAGGGGTGAAGTTTCAGATCGCTCAATCGGGAACGAAAATTGAAGATTCCGGTTTTGAGCCTGAAAAAGCCGTTGTGGAATGGCGAGAAAAAGCAATTTTTAATACCAAAGGATATATGGCATTGGAAGCAGTTGCTCAGGCAGAAAATATTCACATAACTCAGCAGGATATGGAAGGCGAGTATGAACTTTTGGCCGAGCAAACAAAACAGAAGGTTGAAGACATTCAAAAAAGAATTATGTCTAATCCGGATTCTCTGAACCAAACGACCACCAAGTTGTTAGGGCAAAAAACCATGAATTTTATTTATGCCAACTGTGAGTTTGAATTTTATAAAGAAGAGCCAGCTAAAGACTAGCTAAAGGGAAGCAATGAAATTTGTAAAAGTAATGAAGGAAGATGAATTGCCCATTGGCAAGTCTGCGATTATTGCAGCTGGAGATAAGCAGATTGCCCTTTTTAATTATAAAGGGAAATATTACGCGATAACGAACACCTGCCCTCATAGAGGTTCGCCATTAGGCGAGGGGCGAATAGAAGAAGGTATCGTTATTTGCCCCAACCATGAGTGGCGGTTCCGATTGACGGATGGAGCAAATATGCAGAATCCGGAATTGTTTATTCCGACCTATCCGGTGAAAACCAAAAACGAAAACATATATATTGGCCTGGAACCCGATGAGGGAAATATTGCCTACGGTAAAAAGGCATCGAATTTACCATCCAGCATAAAATTCAGTGTCCCTACCATTCAAAAACCCCGCAACCCTGACGAAGAGCTAGACTGATATTTTTCGGTTGGCATTAAAATTTTAATTTGATAAGAGAATGCCAAGGTGAGAGGCATTCAGCCTGTTGGGTTATCGTCTTCGATCTCTACCCATTTGGGGTCGCCATGAGCTTTGTAGTTTTCTGTTCCGGCAAAGGTACCATCGTGGTAGATGTTGACCTTGAATTTTCCACCACCATATTTGTCAGTTATGTAAGGAACCGGGTCTTCAATTTCGATGAGTTCGGGAGTTTGGTATTTTCCAATCAATTTAAACTCCATCCCCATTCCCGATGGGAGCAGAACATAAAACTTTAAATTTGTCGAAGCCAGGATTCTTTTAAAATCATCTTCACAATCATCACGGGTATAATTAGGCCCCTTGTTCTGGCGACCTCTCCGCTTAAGATAGTCTTCCATTAGATTGTAGAACCACCAGTTTTTCTGCTTTCGGGTATCATGCAGAAAAGGGTATTCTACAAAACCATGTTTGTTTATGAATGGTTTTTTAGCCATCGGATGACTCCAGTAACTTTATGAAAATAAAATTGATTATATTCATTAATACGCTTGTAGACAAGGCGAAGGTTTATTTAGGTGGAAAAGATGAGTGGATGGTATCAAGATAATTATTGGAAAACAGGTTTTAAGTCGAGCTTGTATGACATGCTGACACCGGAATCGTATTTAGAATCTATGCGCCAGACGGTAAAGCTTATCCCTGATAAAGCGGGTCTGAAAATCTGGGACGCTGGTTGTGGATCAGGATTATTATTAGTTTTCTTGAAAGATGTTTTTAAGCGTGGAATTAATTATTACGGATCAGATCTTTTGTCCGCCGGGCTTATGAGGGTGCAGATGCGTGCAAAAGAATTAATGATTTCAGAGCAGGTAGTTTGTTTTAAAAATGACCTTGCCGCACCTCCTTTTAAGGAAAACTCCCTGGATATTGTAGTTGCTCATTTTTCAATTTATACCATTCGAGAAAAGGATAAAAGAGAGCAGGCTTTAAAAAATATGTGGCATGTCTTGAGGCCCGGAGGAATACTTTTAATAAGTAACCCTTCCAAAAATTATAACTCTAGCCAAATTATTGAGGAAAGTCTTAAATTGACTTTGGAGAAAAAGGGTTTTTGGCAAGCAATGATTAAACGAATCCTATTTTATCCTTTCACTAAGTTTCTGGGATTAAATTTCATCCAAAAACAATTGAAATCGGGGCTATGGATTGATTACACAATTGAGGGATTGGCAGAAGAGTTGCAACAAGCGGGTTTTAAAACTGGAACTTCGGTAACAGTTTATGCGGGGAGTGCTTATTTGATGTGCGGACATAAAATGGTCTGATTATTCTATTGGAATCCGAGTTTCATTTTTCAGGAGGTCTCTGTTTCCACGGTTTTTCTTTTTATTGGTGGGCCGATAGCCCTAGAAGCATTTGATATTTAAAGTGTTTGCCTAATATTGAAGTTTATGATAGTGTTTTTAGGAGGTAGCTATGCCCATTTCCCGAAAAAAGTTATTGTCAGTATTTATATGAATTTTGAAATTAACATTCTCATTGTTGAAGATCTTTTGACCACGCGTTTATTTTTGCGGAGAACCTTGAAGAAATTAGGTTACTTCAATGTGGTTCTTGCTGAAGATGGTCGGGCTGCCCTTGAGGAGTTGAAACGAAAGTCTTTTGACTTGATTATATCCGACTGGCATATGCCAAATATGGACGGCTTGGATCTTTTCAAAGAACTGACTAAAGATCCCAAACTCCGGGATATTCCCTTTTTACTGATTACGGCTGAAAAAGAACGCGAAAAAGTAGTAGAAGCTGTAGCGGCTGGTATTAAAGAGTATATTGTAAAGCCCGTTAAGCCCGAATCTTTAGGCAATAAAATTAAAGAAGTAGTCTTTGGTGGTGCTTGATAAGCACCCCAAAGTAGTACCTCAATTCTCATTATCCCCTAATTACAGACCCGCATCTTTTTTAATTGCTTTGGCTTTATCTGTTTTTTCCCAAGTAAACGTTGCTTCTTTTCTGCCAAAATGCCCATAGGCAGCTGAAGGCAGGTAACGTGGTTTGAGCAGATCCAGAGTTTTTACTATTCCGGCAGGTTTCAAGTCGAAATGCGAACGCACCAGATTTTCCAGAATTCCCGGGTCCACATTGTGAGTGCCAAACGTTTCTATACATACAGAAACAGGATCAGCAACACCAATCGCATAGGCTAATTGAACTTCACATCGTCCAGTTATGTTAGCGGCTACTAGATTTTTTGCAATGTAACGAGCCATATATGCAGCGGAGCGATCTACTTTGGAGGGGTCTTTTCCTGAAAAGGCTCCTCCACCATGCCGGGAAAAGCCACCATAGGTATCAACAATAATTTTTCTTCCGGTCAATCCACAGTCTCCGTGCGGTCCCCCAACTACAAAACGACCCGTAGGGTTGACATGGATTTTCATTTTTTTATGCTGTAGCTTTTTTGGGATGACTTTGTTGATCACCAGTTCAGTAACATCAGCTTTTATCTGTTTGGTGGTGACACTGGGATCGTGTTGGGTAGATATAACGACCGTTTCAACGCACACAGGCTTATTATTATCGTATCGAACGGATACTTGTGATTTGCTGTCAGGTCTTAAATAGGGAAGGGTGCCCTTTTTTCTTACATCAGCAAGTTTTTTCACCAGTTTATGGGAATACATTATGGGCATTGGCATAAGCTCTGCCGTTTCCTGACTGGCATAACCAAACATCATTCCCTGATCGCCTGCTCCTTGTTCATGTTTTTCGTCATCAACACCACGGGCAATGTCTTTGGATTGTTCATCAAGAGCGACCTGAATGCCACATGTTTCGTAGTCGAATCCCATGTCTGACTGAGTGTAGCCAATATTTTTTATAGTATTTCGAATTATTTTGGGCATTTCTACATAACAATCCGTAGAAATTTCTCCGGCTATAATCACAAAGCCTGTTGTAATCATGGTTTCGCAAGCCACACGAGCTGTTCGATCTTTTGCTAAAATAGCATCCAGAATTGAATCTGAAATTTGATCCGCCATTTTATCGGGGTGACCTTCGGACACAGATTCTGAAGTAAACAAAAAATTTCCTGGGTTCATAAAAACTTTCCTTCTTTTAATTTTATTTATTATTAAACTAGATTTACTTTCTATAGAATTCGGGGGAATTAAATCAGGCAGGTATTATTTTTTCCTGGAAGCTTAGATCTCGATCAAAATCATCTGGAAATCGAGTTCGCATTTCCTTCGCAATAAACTGAGATATTTCTTCAACAGAACTCAAATTTAACACATGATCGGCCATTTGGCGAGCTTCTTCAAGACGAATTAACCGAATTATTTTTTTTACTTTGGGGATTGAGTGAGGTTCCATGCTAAGGTCATCAATCTCTCCTAAGCCTAGCAAAAGCATGGTTGCCATAGGGTCACCCCCCAACTCACCACAAATTGAAACTTTTTTGTTGGCCTTTTTTGCGGCGTCAAAAACTTGCTTTAAAGCTCTTATCACTGCTGGGTGAAAGGGTTGGTACAAGTGGGCTACGTTTTCGTTTACCCGATCAATGGCTAGAAGGTATTGAATCAAATCATTAGTTCCTATACTGACAAAATCGACATGTTCCAGAATATGGTCAATGCATAGGGTGGCAGCGGGGGTCTCAATCATTGCACCGATTTCGATGTTTTCGTCAAAAGGAATCTGATCCTCTTTCAATTGGTCTTTGGCCTTTTGCAAAAGTTCATTGGCCTGGGTTATCTCTGAAACAGAAGTAATCATGGGATATAGAATCTTTACGTTTCCATATAGACTTGCTCTAAGAATTCCTTTCAATTGGCTCAAAAATAATTCCGGTTTGGCCAGTGATAATCGGATTCCTCTTAGGCCCAAGGCAGGGTTGTCCTCATCGTCTGTTGGAATGCCGGCGAGTTGCTTATCCATACCGATGTCCAAGGTGCGAATGACCACAGGTCTTTTACCCATTTCCTGGGCGACTGCTTTGAAATTTTCGTATAATTCTCTTTCACCCGGAAGACTGCTCGCAGCCATGTAAAGAAATTCAGTTCGATAAAGTCCAACCCCTTCAGCACCAAACTTGCGCAGAGTTCTGGCTTCCTGATTGGATTCGATGTTTGCTAAAAGGTGGATTTGGTGGCCATCTAGAGTCTCTGCAGATTGATGGATGTTGGCTAATAATCGCTCTTCGTACCTTCGATAATTTTCCTGCTTTTTTAGAAAGTACTGTGATTTTTCATCATTCGGATGAACGATTACCTCCCCATCAATTCCATCTACGACAACGTTGTCACCGGAGTTGATTTGTGAGGTCAGATTTTTTATTCCAGTGACAGCAGGAATTCCTAATGCTGCAGCAAATATTCCTACATGGGACGTCTTTCCGCCGGTTTCCGTAGCTAATCCCTTTATAAAGTTTCTCGGCATACTTAAAGTGTCGGAGGGACTCAAGGAATGGGTCACTATGATTACAGGTTCCTGAAGGTCGGACAGTGTTTCCTGGGAATGACCGATTAAATTTCTAAGTATTGCCTGGACGAGAAGGTCGAGGTCATCTTTTTTCCCCTTTAAATAATCATCGTTGATATTGTCAAAAAGATTGAGGAAATTTTGCAGGGTTTGATTTAGCGTCCATTCAGCATTAGTGTGATTCTTCCTAATGTTCTCAATCGTATCATTTACCAGAATATCGTCATCAAGAAGCAGGGTGTATGTGTCCAGAATAACCGCATATTTATCGGCAATTTTTTCTGCACGATTTTTAATGTCGATCATTTGCAATTTTGTTTTGGCAATTGCATCACGAAACCTTTGGATCTCATTTTCCACTTCGTGATCTTCAAGTTTTTGCTTGAGGATGCAAAATTTTGAACGGTCCAGCAAATATGCTTTTCCGATAGCTACCCCTTTAGATACTGCAATGCCTTTCATATTATTTTTTTCAAATGAATTTGGAGTCTTCTTCCAAAAGTATGGAATAAATAGCACTGGAATCTTGAGCTTTAAGAATCCCATCGCGTAAACCTTGATTTTTGAACAGTCGAGAAATTCGTGCAAGGGCCTTTAGATGTTGGCCGGTGGAATGTGCAGGGGCAATGACCATGCAAACGAAGTGTACTGGTTTTTGATCCAGGGATTCAAAGTCCACGCCCTTTAATGATCTTGCAAATACGGTTATGATTTGAGTTAGCTCTTCCGATTTGCCATGGGGGATGGCAACGTTTTCGCCAATTCCAGTGCTGCCCAGTTTTTCACGTTCCATAAGGGTTTCAAAAAGGGCCTGATCGTCTTTTATAATATTGTTCTTCTTAAGGCATTCGGTCATTTCTTTTATGATTTCTAATTTGTTTTGACCGATCAAATCTGCAATAACAGATTCTTTCTTTAGTATTTCATCGATTTTCATATGCTTGTTCTGTTTCTCCGATACTCAGATTAGTCCAAAATTTGATTTTTAGATTGAGACCCTTTTTTATTGCGCATATCTTTTGCTTTTTCTCTATGTTTACGGATCTGTTTCTCCATTTTATCTAAGGTTTTGTCCATGGATGTATAGAGATCATTTGTTTCATCCTGGCTATGGAGAGTAAACTCTTTAGTCTTCACTGTGATTTCTGCAAAATGTCGGTGCTTTTCTACAGCGAGTGCCACGTGAACATCAGCCGCTTCACCGAGGTCAGAAATAGTTTTTTCCATTTTATTGTTTAGGTGGTCGCGAATACCATCAGTTATTTCAATCTTTCTTCCCGTCACAGTCAATTTCATATTCTTCTCCTAAAAGTGCGATCAATATCTACTATATTAAACTTGAAATGATTCCGAGTAAATTAAAAGCGGATGGATTTTTAAAAAAACTTTTTCCTTTTGCTGGCCGGCGGGATATTAAGCTCTTTTCTATATTTGGTGATGGTTCGTCTGGCAATTTTAGCATTTTTCCTCATTAGGACTTGAACCATTTGATCATCTGTGTACGGGCTATTGCCATCCTCTTCAGCTATCACTTCCTTAATCATATTTTTCACTCTTATAGAGGATAGGCTGTTGCCCATATAAGATTTAATACCACTGTGAAAGAAAAATTTTAATTCAAAAATTCCCTGCGGGGTATCAATATACTTGTTTGTAGTGATGCGGCTTACAGTTGACTCGTGCATTTCTATATCTTTTGCGACATCTTTTAAGACCATGGGTTGTAAGTAGGATAGCCCATTATCCAAAAAGCTTTTTTGCAGTTTTACGATGCTCTTTCCCACCTTGTAAATGGTTTGCCGGCGTTGGTCAATGCTTTTAATCAGCCATAATGCGGAGCGGTATTTTTCATCAAGATACTCCTTTGTTTGCCCTTCCTTGGTAGTGTTTAGCAGATTTTGATAAAACGCATTGATCTTGATATTGGGCACCCCCTCATCGTTTAACGAAACATCATAACCTTCATCGGTTTTGATTACGACAAGGTCGGGGGTAACGTAATCGACAGCTTCTGAATTGAATGCTGTACCGGGTTTGGGGTTAAACTCTCTAATGGTGGCTAATGCATCAAGAACATTATTCAGGTCTGTTTTTAGTTCGGCAGCTACTTTGGATAAATACCTGTCTTCAAGACGATCCAGATATTTTTCAATTAATTTGTCAACCAGGGGGTTTCTTTCAGGCAAGTCTTGAGCCTGAATCATAAGACATTCCTGAAGCGAGCGGGCTGCCACACCCAGGGGTTCAAACTTTTGAATAATTTTTAATACCCGCTCGACATTATTTTCATCTGTATGGCAGATTTCTGCTATTTCGGATAATTGGGCACCGAGGTAGCCGTCTTTTTGAATATTTCCAATAATGCCAGAACCGATAAACTTGTCTGTATCTGAATCAATAGTAAGGTTTAATTGCCAATATAAGTGGTCGGATAATGAAGCCTCTTTTCTATAGGTAGCCTCAATGGAAGGTCTTTCAGTAAGACTTTCAGCAGACATTCCCTGATCGATATTGTTTTGAAAGTAGCTTTCCCAATCCACTTCCTGCTCCTTAGAATCTTGTGATGTTTCCGAAAAAGAATCGTAGTCTTCATCACCTTCCTCTTTTCTTTTTTCGTCAGGAGAGTCAATGTCATCTTCTTCTAGCATCTCTTCCAGAACAGGGTTGTCGATGATTTCCTGTCTAACCAATTGTGCTAATTCCAGCCTTGCAAGGGGCAGAAGTTTAATGGCCTGCTGGAGCATGGGTGTCATGACCAGCTTCTGGCTCATTTTCAAGTTCAAATTCATTTTCATTTCCATCGCCATAATCTTTTCTCCGGCTAAAATGAAAACTGGTCGCCAAGGTAAATTTGTTTTACCTTTTCATCCTGCGCAACCTGTTGAGGTGAACCTGAAGCAATAATTTCACCCTCGTTAATAATATAGGCACGATCGGTTATGCTTAGAGTCTCGCGTACACTATGGTCAGTTATTAACACTCCAATTCCTTTATTTTTTAGCTGCGAGATGATTGATTGAATATCTGCAACCGCTATCGGATCAATCCCCGCAAAGGGTTCATCCAGTAATATAAATACCGGCGAAGTGGCTAAAGCGCGGCTAATTTCTACCCGTCTTCTCTCACCGCCAGAGAGAGCGTAGGCCATGGAATCTTTGATGTGAAGAATGTTTAGTTCTCGAAGCAAAGATCGAGCCTTTTTTTTTCGATCAAACCTAGAGAGTTTTTGTGATTCCAATACCGCCAAAATATTTTCTTCAACCGTCAGCTTTCTAAAAACCGAGGGCTCTTGAGGCAAATAGCTCACCCCCCTTTTAGCTCGCTTATGCATGGGGAAGTGAGTGACGTCTTCATCATTTAATAGAACCTGCCCATCATCCGGGTGGGTGAGCCCAACTACCATATAAAAAGTAGTGGTTTTCCCGGCCCCATTGGGACCCAGTAACCCCACAACTTCTCCTTGTTTGATTTCCAGACTTACCTTGTTAACCACCTTTCGCGCTCGGAAAGATTTAACAAGGTTTTTGATTCTCAGACCAGCCACATCAAATATTCTTTAAAAGGAGGTTTGTTTTATTTCTTCTAGTTTGAAGGACTCTCTTTTTATTCTTTTTTGTCATCATCTTTTGGATAAATTTTCATGCGCACCCTGTTATTTGCGACAAAACGATCTTTATCCAAAAGGAATATCATTTCGCGACCTTCGATCATATTACTGTCTTCCCATGCTGTTGCTTTGGGGGTGCCAGTGAGAATGATTTTTTGCAATTTATCTAAATAAATTGCTTTATCGCCCTTGGCTCGCTTTTTACCTCGCGTTATGAAAACATTTCCAATGGCTACGATTTCATCTGTTCCCTTTTTATCCTTGGTGTTGTAAACTTCGAGGATATCGGAAGTTATTTTCAAGTCACCCCAATAACCCACAACATTTCCCGAAAAAATAATTTTTAACCCGCCATCTTCAGATCGCATGCGGTCTGAAGTGATTTCCACTGGATCTTTCCCTTTTTTTTCCTTACTAATTAGCGGGGAAGGTATTAGTAATGCAAAAATCAAGGCAATGGTGATTATGGAAAAAGATTTTTTAATGGCTTTAGTCATAATTTTATTTAGAAAGCTTTGTGCTTGCCGGTTCGTCTTTGTCTGCCTGAAATCTTCCAACTAATGATTGTGAGTCGCCTCTTAATTTTACCTGGCCGACCAGATCAATGTCTTTTGAACTATTTTTATAAGTGCCTGATTCTGCTGTAATCACGTAGGGGTTGTTATTTTCTTTGGGGAGAATCATTTCGACATCTTTTAAACGAGTTACATCCTCCTGATTATTGATTTGGGCCAATCCTGCTTTTAAAATCCATTCTTTTTTACCTTTAACTTCATGGGTTACTTTGAAATTTTCGATTTCAACATCCACCCCTTTTTCCATTATTTTGATCTTTACGTTTCCCATTTCTACTTTATTGTCCTCAACCGTATAGAAATAAAATCCGGCCAGACTAATAACTCCAAAAGCAATAATCAGCAAGATAATTCGGACGGCATTGATCATTTAACTAGTTAATTTTTAAAGAATTACGCATATATGCAAATGGCATACCACGGGTTGATGATGCCATAGGGGGTAGTCAAAGTAAAGGGAAAAGGGGGGGCTTTCTGGGAGCTAGATGAAACGGTGAAAAGGTGATTTCGCGCGTGCTTTCATCTTCATTGGCAATATGAATTTCCAGGCGTTCATGAATCCCAAATTTGAACTCTTCTGGATTTTTATCGGATTGTAATTTTTCAGACCATTCGATGATTGTAATTGCTTTGCTATAAATAATTTCTTCCAAACCTAGATTGATTATCTCATTCTCTGTTTCAAGTCGGTAAAGATCTATGTGGAATATAGGGATCTTTCCTTGGTATTCATTTATCAGTGTGAATGTGGGGCTGCGAATGTAGCTTTCATTATCCAGCCCCGCTCCACGGCAAATGCCTTGCGTCAGGCATGTTTTTCCTGCACCCAAATCGCCAAAAAGTAGAACCAGATCCCCTTCAATCAGCTTGGCACCGAGTTTTATTCCTAGTTGCAAAGTTTCCTCTGCGTTATTGGTAATTGTTTTGGTCATGGTAAAACTCGTTTTAAGGCTTCTGGTAGGCTTCTTAACAGGTCTCCAGCAATCAGGTTGGTTTGACTTTCGCTCTTTGCAAAGAGGTCTCCAGAATAACCATGGATATATGCCCCGGCCACTGCGGCATTCTGAAGGGGAATATTTTGTGCTGCTAAACCCGCGATGATTCCGGTCAGTACATCTCCTGAACCTCCTGTTGCCATACCCGGGTTGCCGGAAGGATTGATAAAAATATTTCCATCGGGGGTTCCAACAAGGCTGGGAGCTCCTTTTAGTAGCAAAATGACAGAATGCTTTTTCGCAAATTCAGAAGTAACTTTTATTCTGTCTTCTTGAATTTCTTGAGTGGATAAACCGGTGAGTCGCGACATCTCTTTAGGATGAGGAGTAAGAATTGCGGATTTTAATTTGTCCAACCAGTCTTTATGGTTTTCAAATGCGTTGATCGCATCGGCATCTAAAATCAGGGGACAATTTATAAAGGGTAGAATCTCACCGATTAAATTCACCGTTTCGGGATTTGTAGTCAGCCCGGGTCCTAACGCAATTGCCGTTTTACCATCCAGTAATTCTAAAATTTGCTCCTTTGCTTTGAGGGATAGAGTGCCTGCTTGTGTTTCCGGCAAGGGTACTGTCATCACTTCCATAGGCTGCAGTTCAAATGCTTTTTGGCAGCTTTCGGGTAAAGCCAGGGTGCATAAGCCGCATCCCGCTCTTAAGGCAGCAAGAGCCGCAAGTCCCGCAGCACCACTTTTACCCGTAGACCCCGCCAACACTAAAACATGGCCATAATTGCCCTTATGGGAATCAGGTTGACGTGCTGCAAAAATTTCTTTTACATCTTTTTCTTCTACAAGTTGAATCTGAATATTCTGTTCGTTATTTTTGGGAATCCCTATGTCCAATAGCTCTACTTTATTCATCGCTCCGGCAGCAGGATGTAACAAGTGACTTTTTTTGAATGAAGCTAGAGCAAAAGTGATGTCCGACTTAACATGAGGGCCTATAAATTGACCGGAGTCCGCATCTATCCCAGAATTAATGTCAACGGAAACGGTAAATTTTTCGTGTTGATTGATTTTGTCTACAACGGTTTCCATGAAATCTGTTACTGGTTTAGCGAGCCCTGTTCCGAATAGTGCATCGACAATAACGTCTGTATGACGCAATTTGTGATCAAAGGTATTGATGTTCTCAAGGCTTAATTCTTTTAGGGGGATTTTCATATTACGCGCTGCAACGGCATTGGTTTTGGCACTGCCTTTCAAGTCTATAAGCTTTCCCGCTAGTAAAACGGTAACGTTTGCACCTAATTGCGCAAGATGCCTGGCAATTACAAATCCATCGCCTCCATTATTTCCTTTGCCACAGAAAATAATAAATTTTTTTGTAGGCAGATCGGAAAGAATTCCTTGCATTCGTTCTACAATAGCCTTGCCAGCATTTTCCATTAAGACGATGCCGGGTATCCCCAATTCTTCTATGGCCCATCTATCGATATCCTGCATTTGTTTGGCTGTGACTATTGGCAGCAACTGCACTCTCCTGATTATTCGAGTCTATAAAAAGTGTGACACAAATTTTACATCATTCAAATTAAACATAAATAGAATAGGGATAATCTTCAGATTCTTTAAGAGCCATTTCTTCGCGGGTGGGTATTAAGCCATTGATGACCCCAAAGAGGTCGAGGTTGTCATATCCCAGGAATTGTTTTTGCTCATGGGGTAGGGAATTGAAATGATCTTGATCCGTCATAAAATTTAAGTCAAAAAAATAATTGCTGAGAAAATTTTCAAAATGAATTGGCTGTGCCTCTAATTCAGGCAGGCAGTTGACTCTTTCGCTATCATTGTCATGATTATAATTGAAGGTGAATCGAGCTAAGACATCATAGAGAAAAGAATAGTGATAAGAGTTCATATGCTGCCATTTGGAAGAATTTTCCAGACCGTTTTCTAATATTTGACAGATTTGTTCCAGGTAATTAAGAGAATTTGTTTTCCCTGAGTAGGGGTAGAACTGCAATAAGTCTTCTCGCCAATACGGCCGTGGTTGTCGCAGTATAAAAGACATTATTTCTTCTTCTTCGCTCAACGCGACTTGGATGAAATGGTGTGGATCGAACCGCTCGTTGTATTCCGCATTGGGAGTGACAACAACATTCGGTTTGTTCAAATTGAAGGGTTCGTAAATATTGTTCTTGAAAACAAGCATGCTTGCTCTTTTGTGTAATGGATCAAAAGTGATTTATTTTAATAGCACGCAAAAACAGTTACAATAATTTGTAGTTAAGTGTGCCGGAGAGGATTCATTGAAACAATCCATTTATAACATTAATGTTAAAACCATTTTTGAGGAAGAGCAAGCACTCTCGCGATTTGAGGGCAAAGTTTTACTTATAGTAAATGTTGCTTCTCAATGTGGATTTACGCCGCAGTATTCGGGCCTGCAAAAACTTTACGAAAAGTATAAGGATAGAGGATTTCGTATTTTAGCTTTCCCTAGTAATGATTTTGGTCGGCAGGAGCCTGGGGAAAATAAAGAGATTAAGACATTTTGCATAAAAAACTATGGGGTTTCCTTTAATCTTTTTAGCAAAGTCAGGGTGCTTGGCCCGAACCAATCACCCCTCTATAAGTATCTTCATAAATATAATTTGATCCCAGTGGGCAATACCGGGGTTAAAAGTTTTGTAATGCGATGCGTAACGACAGTACTTTTTAAAATTAAAGGGGATGCTACCCCAAAGGGGAATGAGGTGAGGTGGAATTTTCACAAATTCCTGATCGATAAAAAAGGTTTTCCTGTGGCAAGATTTTCAAGTGAAATTGAACCTGATTCCCCTTTGTTGATTAAACGGTTGGAAATGGAGCTCGAAAAGTAAGCGAGTGTGTTTTTATTTGTCCAGATAAGGGGTTTCAGTTGTTGTTTCTAATCTAGACTCTTCTTCTGCGGGTGCTAATTGGTTGATTACTCCAAATAGGCATGAGTCGGTAAGTTTCAAGCTTTTTTTCTCCTCCGGGTCCATGTTGTTAAATCTATCTGGATCCATCAAAAATGCGGTGCCAAAAAAATAGTTATCAAGAAACGCATCAAAGTCTATTGCGCTGCCGTTGAGTTCGGGGAATATTCCCAACCGTTGTTGAGGCTCTGAATAACTATAATCCTCATAGGTTCCGTGCAAACTGTCGAATAGATACGTTAAGTGGTAGGCATTTAGGGTATGCCACAGGCTTCTGTCTATCAGGCCTTCAAATAAGCTTCGAGAAAAATTATTTAACAGAGAAAGGTTCCCGAATTGAGAGGCATGTGGAAATAATGTTTTAAATCTAGCTAACCCTTCGCTATCAGGTAATTGGTTTAGGCCGAAAAATATTTCCCGATCTGTCATTAGGGAGTGAAATATAAAATTATAAGGATCTAAATCCTGATTGACCATATTCTCAGGGTGCGGGGTTGCGGAAGGTTCGTATATATTTTTTTTAAAAACCAACATGTTAAAATTTCTCTTGGATGTTGTTCTGGATAATTAAGTGAAAAAGAATTTTATCATAAAAAGTTTATAAGGAGATTTTGGATATTGCAACATAATCAGGAAATAGAAAAAATCTTAGATCGCTTACTGCCTGATCCGCAGCGAGAACAATTTAGGCGGATGCTGAAACAATTGCAAAAGAGCCCCAAGGATAATTTGGATTGGGCGTCAATCCATTCCCCGAATGATTCGATGCAGGTCGATTACCATTCACTGGATGAAGCCTCGAATTGTGCCGAAAACTTTTCCCGGCTTGTTGTAGGTAAATTAAATGGCGGCCTGGGCACGAGCATGGGCTGTTCTGGTCCAAAATCTCTTATAAATGTAAAAGAAGGAAAAACCTTCCTGGATTTGATTGTTGAACAAGTCAACATATTGAATGACAAGTGGGGAGGGGATATTCCTCTATTATTGATGAATAGTTTCTATACTCATGAAGAAACCAGTGAGTTTGTTGATTCCTGCTCTTTACCCATCATTACTTTCAAGCAAAACATGTTTCCGCGATTAAAAGCGGAATCTTTCATGCCCATGAACCCGGATGAGTGGGGTGAGAATGCCTGGTATCCTCCTGGTCATGGAGATTTTTATAATTGTATTCAGCAGCAGGGAATACTAGGGCAGTTAATTGAAAACGGGAAAGATATTCTATTTATTTCAAATGCAGATAACCTGGGTGCTGTTGCAGATTCCAAAATTCTTAATTATATGATTGAGAAAAAAATTCCTTTTTTAATTGAGGTCACTCCAAAGACTCCCTCAGATGTAAAGGGTGGAACCCTGTATGAGCAAAAGGGCAAACTGAAGTTGCTTGAAATTGCTCAAGTGCCGAAGGAACATATTGAAGAGTTTTGCAGTCAGGAAAAATTTTCGGTGTTCAATACAAATAATATTTGGATGAATTTGGGTGTTCTCGAAGAGCGGTTGAAGGAAGGGCCATTGGATTTGAATGTGATCGTCAATCGTAAAACGATCGAAGGTCAATCTGTTGTCCAATTGGAGACCGCTATTGGTTCTGCTATTGATTGTATTGATGATGCAGTTGGACTGTGTGTTTCCAGAGATAGATTTATGCCGGTAAAAAAAACTGAAGACCTTCTTTTGGTGCAATCAAATCTTTTTAATCTGGAAGAGGGAAGATTGGTTAGGAATAGAAAAAGAAAAAATCCGCATTTACCTGAAATAAAATTTGGGCAACCTCTCGATCAATTAGATGCGTTCAATAAATGCTTTGCCGCGTTACCTGATTTATTGGATTTAGAATCGCTCGATGCTTCTGGGCAGATTAGTTTTGAAGGAGTAGTAACTTTAAAGGGACGGGTAGAGTTGAAAGGCATAAATAAACCTATTCTTATAGAAAATGGGCGACAGTTAATAAATGAAAGTATTGAGGGTTGATTAAAAAATTATATTATTTAGAGTTTCCTGATTTATAACGTTTGCGTTGGGCCTAGGGCCTTTAAGTTTGTAGGATATATGCTGACTTAATGTGTAGGAAGTTGTGTTTTTTTTGGCTAAGAATTCAAGTTATTTTGGGTTGAAAAATAAGATAATTCCTTTAAAAACAATACTTTATTATAATTACTGTAAAAAAATATTGACATGCCTCGATTCCTAAGTATACTTTGCCCATATGCAGTCTAGGACCTATATTCAATATAGGATAAATCCTAGCCCATTTGGTTTTGTTTTTAGCAAAAAACCTTCAGTCGCTGGGAGGTAAAAGCAAATGGTTCTTTTAAATGTTCGCTAAAGGGAGAAGGCAAAAATTTTGAATTTGCCTTATTTAGAATATTTGTAGGTGAACTTTTGTTAACTAGGGTAAGGGAGGATTTACAATGAAAAAACTCGCTATTGTTTTACTCGTTACCATTGCTTCATTTTGCCTCGCAGCTTCTGCTTTCGCAGGAAGTGTTGCACCGGGTGGAATGACAAAATGTAACAATGCTGGTTCAATTACCATTGCAACTGCTGGTGGTGGAGATGCTGAAGATCGTGGCAATGCCAATGGCTACATCTGGAAGTCATCCAATTTTACGACCGTTCAGTTTACATTAGGACCGAACGATCATCAGGGTTTTTCTGGAAATGGCGGAGGAGCAGCAGGCAATTCTCAAGTAAAAATGCCGAGCAAGCACTCCATGGGTCACAATTCTATTACCTTTAAGGGTCAAAATAATTTCAGCCGTGGCGACTCCATTGGTGATATCAGTGGCGAAGTTCGCATTCACAACACCGGTACGGTTCCAGTAACGGTATCTTGTGGCTAAGATTTAAAAAGTAATAAAAACTAAGCCGGCCTGATTTTTATCAGGTCGGCTTTTTTTTGTCCATTTTTAGCCGATATAATAAATCAGAATAGCTACAGCCAGTATGACTCTGTAAATGATGAATGGCAGTAACCCCACCTTTTCCACCACCTTTAAAAGTAGTTTGATTGCCAGTAATCCCACCAAAAAACTGGTGCCCAGTCCTACTATCAGGTGCTGATAGGTGTAGTCTTGAATAGCGCTGGGTTGATTAATGAAGGCGATGAGTTTGTGCATGCCCGCTGCAAATATTATTGGAGCTCCAAGTAGAAATGAAAACCGAGTAGCAGAAACATGATTGAGGTTGCTGAACAATCCCGCAGCAATAGTTATTCCAGAGCGCGATGTTCCTGGTAGCAGGGCAATAGCCTGGGCGCATCCAATAAAAAATATTTGAGAAAATTTAAGCTCTTTTAGATTACATTCAGGCCTGTTTTTATTTTTAGCGGCACGGTCTGCCATATAAAATACAGCAGACCATATTAAAAGGTTAGTTGCGACAAAAACTGGACTGCGCAAGCCCGTCTCAATCCAATCTGCGAAAAACAAGCCGATTAATCCAGCGGGGAGGGATGCAGCAACAATGCACCAGGCTAACTTATGAGTAGTTAACTCGCGGTCAAATAATCCTCTGAATATTTCCCAAAGATCTTTTTTGAAAAATATTAAAATAGCCATAAGGGTACCCAGGTGAAGAATTGCGTCCAGAGCCAACCCTTGATCTTTAAAGTTAAGCACTAAAGGGGCGAGGATGAGGTGCCCGGAGCTTGATACAGGCAAAAACTCTGTCAAACCCTGAATAATCCCTAATAATATTATTTGAAATAGTTCCATGTGCTTGATGAATCCAAAATTGGAGGCAGAATATCTGGAGCGGTCAGAAAGATTGAGGGTGAAATCGATTCACTTCGTCAAAGAATGGCTATTCTTTAACTTTACTCAGTTTCTCTGGTTCAGTCTGGAAAGAAATCATGAAACCCAAATGATACGAGTTGGGTATCGGCAAATACTACTCCTTGCAAAAGGTTTGAATCAAGGAAAAAGAAACTGCCAAAGGCATTAATTTTTAACATGGTTTGGATTTGCCGGGGTATTTAAATTGTGATATCTTACGCTTGCTGTTGTCAGATTCCATTGGAAATTAGAAAGCTGCCTCCGCATAACCCTGAGTCACATCCTTTCGATTTGGCCTATCCTGATTAGATGTAAAAACTTTAGAAATACTGCTGTCAAATGAGAGAATTTTCACGCATAAAACGTCTTCCCCCTTATGTACTCGGAATCGTTAACGATCTCAAGTATGAGGCTCGTAGAAGAGGCGACGATATCATTGATTTCGGGTTGGGAAATCCAGATATGCCCACTCCCACTCATATTGTCGACAAGCTGATCGAAGCTGCACAAAAAGAGGCGAATCATCGATACTCGCTTTCTAAAGGAATTTATAAGCTGCGACTGGCTATATGCGACTGGTACAAACGAAATTATGATGTTGATTTGGATCCTAATTCGGAAGCGATAGCGACGATTGGTTCTAAAGAAGGGATTGCTCATCTTGCTTTGGCTATAACGACGCCTGGAGATTCAGTATTAGTCCCAACTCCTACCTACCCAATTCACACTTATGCTTTTATCCTGGCGAATGGGGATGTTATCCACGTTCCTTTGGGGCCAGATTCAGACTTTTTTGAGGGATTATTGGATGCTTTTAAGCGTAATTGGCCTCGCCCCAAAGCAATGGTCATCAATTTCCCACACAATCCCACCACGCAGGTGGTTGATATAGATTTTTTTGAAAAAGTTGTGGAATTTGCCAAGGAACATGATTTGATTGTTATTCATGACTTTGCATATGGAGATATCGTTTTTGATGGTTACAAAGCTCCCAGCTTTTTACAAGTTCCTGGCGCGAAAGACGTAGGAATAGAGTTTTTTACTTTATCAAAAAGTTATAATATGCCGGGTTGGCGAGTGGGTTTCGCAGTGGGAAACAGTGAAATCATCAATGCGCTGGCGAGAATAAAAAGCTATCAGGACTACGGTATGTTTCAGCCAATTCAAATTGCAGCCACTGTTGCGTTGAATGGGCCGAGAGATTGTGTAGAAGAAATTACAGAAACTTATCGAGGTCGGCGAAACGTTCTATGTGAAGCATTGAATAGGATGGGGTGGAAAGTAACGCCTCCCAAGGCGACTATGATGGTGTGGGCTGAAATTCCTGATGAGTTTAAGAAATTGGGTTCATTAGAATTTTCAAAAATGCTATTGGAAAAAGCCAAAGTTGCGGTAGCTCCGGGAATTGGATTTGGTGAAGGGGGCGACCATTTTGTTCGCTTTTCACTGGTCGAAAATGAACACCGAATTCGTCAAGCAGTGAGAGGAATTCGTGAAGCTTTATAATGCTACTTTTTAAGTGGCTGGGTTGTTTATTAGAACGGATAAAAAATGAAAACGATTAATGTAGGGTTGATAGGGTTTGGCACAATTGGAGCCGGGGTCGCAAAGATTCTCTCTGACAATCAGGAGATAATCCAAAAAAGATTGGGTGCCGCACTACGGCTCACCAAAATTGTCGATCTTGATATTACAACAGATCGAGGCGTTCAGGTTGAAGACGGGGTGTTGAGCACTTCGATTGATGATATTCTTGAAAATCCAGAAATTGATATTGTTATTGAGTTGATTGGGGGGTATGAGCCGGCGAGAACCTTCATTCTTAAAGCTCTTGCTAATAATAAACATGTTGTAACGGCTAACAAGGCATTGCTTGCAAAGCATGGTGACGAGCTTTTCGAAGTGGTGGAAGAGAAAAAACTTTCTATTGGTTTCGAAGCATCTATTGGTGGCGCAATACCCATTATTCGGTCTATTCGTGAAGCTTTTGTAGCTAATCGGATCCATACCATTGAAGGAATCGTAAATGGTACAGCCAACTATATTCTCAGTAAAATGTCGGATGAAAATTGTGATTTCGACGTTGCCTTGAAAGAAGCTCAGGAAAAAGGATTTGCCGAAGCCGATCCAACATTCGATATAGAAGGTATTGATTCAGCTCATAAAGTTGCTGTGTTGACCCGTATCGCTTATGGAACACCGGTCAATTTTGACGATATCAACGTTTCGGGGATTACCAATATCAGTTCTGATGACATTGAATGTGCCAGAGAGTTTGGATATAGAATAAAATTGCTGGCGATATCGAAGTTTGACGGTGAAGCAATAGATATTCGCGTGCACCCCGCGATGATTCCCAGCAGTCATCCTATGGCAAATGTTAATGGTGTGTTGAATGCCATTCGAATTTGTGACGATATGATGGAAGAAAATATTTTAGCAGGGCATGGAGCAGGTGCCTTACCTACTGGAAGTGCAGTAGTGGGAGATGTGGTTGAAATAGCCCGTAACATTTTATCCAATGCGAATGATAGAGTACCCGCTTCTTCTTTTCAAAGTTCCACAATCAAGCCGATTCCTCTTAAAGACATCAGTGCTATTGAATCAGAATATTTTTTACGGTTCAATGTTTTAGATAAACCCGGTGTGCTCTCAAAAATATCAGGAATTCTAGGTACCCATTGCATTAGTATAGAGTCGATGATTCAAAAAGGCCGGGGCGAAGAAGGCAAAGCTGTTTCTCTCGTTATGATGTGCCATCGATCCAGCGAAAAAAATATTCAAAACGCATTGAAAGAAATTGAACAACTTGATGTGGTCTGCGGAAAATCTAACCTCATCCGTGTGGAAAAATAAAAATGGAATTTAAAGCCTGGTTTCAATGTATCAATCCTGAGTGCGGTACTCGTTATGAGCTGACGGATATAATATATCGTTGTAAGGATTGCGATGAGTTGCTTGAAGTCACGCATGATATGGAAGAACTCAAGAAAAGATCATCTGCGGATTGGAAAGAGCTTTTTGAAAGCCGCTATCGTAAAAATGAATGGCCTTACGGAAGCTCTGTTTGGGGGAAAAAGGAATTGGTTTGCCCCAATGTCCAAAACGAAAACATTGTTTCAACTTACGAGGGGGGGACCAACCTTTTCTGGGCGGATAGATTGGGGCATCAGTTAGGGCTTGACGATTTTTGGGTCAAACAATGTGGAATGGCTCACACGGGTTCGTTTAAAGATCTCGGGATGACTATTCTCGTTTCCATGGTCAAACAAATGATGTCGCAAGGGAAAAATATTAAGGCCGTCGCCTGTGCCTCGACTGGTGATACTTCGGCTTCTCTTGCCGCCTATTGCGCTGTTGCTGGTATTCCTGCGATTGTTTTTCTTCCTAAAGATAAAGTCTCACTGACTCAATTAATCCAACCCATCACGCATGGTGTTTTGACACTTTCACTTGATACGGATTTCGATGGGTGCATGAAGTTGGTGAGAGAAGTTTGCCAGAATGATGATATTTATCTGGCTAATTCTATGAATTCTCTCAGAATTGAAGGTCAAAAAACCATAAGCTTTGAGTTGGTACAACAGTTTAATTGGGTGGTTCCAGATTTTGTTATCGTGCCGGGAGGAAACCTTGGGAATGTTAGTGCTATCGGCAAAGGTTTTCAGATGTTTTATGACCTTGGCTTGATTGATAAGTTGCCCAGGCTGGTTTGTGCTCAGGCAGAGCGTGCGAACCCTTTATATAGAAGTTTTAAACAAGATTTTAAATCTTTCGAGCCGGTTCAAGCTCAAAAAACTCTTGCCAGTGCAATTCAGATTGGTGACCCAGTGAGTGTTAAAAAAGCCATCCGTACTTTAAAGGCTTTTGATGGCATCGTTGAAGAGGCAACTGAGGGTGAACTTGCAAATGCTGCCAGCAAAGCAAATCGTACAGGTTTATTGTGTTGTCCTCATACCGGCGTTGCGCTGGCTGTTTTGGAAAAACTGGTTGGCCGGGGAGTAGTCAAAAAGAAAGATAAAGTGGTAGTTATTTCAACAGCAAATGGCTTGAAATTCACAGACTTCTTATTTAAATGTCATACAGACAAGATACCGGGTGTTGAGTCTGATTATGCGTTTGAGGCTGTTGAACTTCCTGCCAAGTATGAAGATGTTAGAAATGCAATCCGGGAAAAACTTGAAGTATGAATAAGAAAAACTTTTGGGGCCTTATTCCCATTTATTTAATCTTATTATTGGTTTTTGTTTCTTCTTCTGTATATGCCAGTGATCAGGTTTTAGTTAATGGCGGAGTCTTCGAGATGGGTAGCCACTATTGCGAAGAGGAACAAAATAATTCTGATTGGTGTGAAGATGAACTTATCCATCAAGTGGAGGTGGACTCTTTCTGGATCGATAAATTTGAAGTAACCAATGCCGACTACCGCAAATGCTTTGTGGCAGGAGTATGCGAGCCAGAAGTTTTGCATGATGATAGGCCTGGAGATTTTAATAAGAAAAACCAACCCGTTGTGTTTACCACTTGGGATGAAGCTATAACTTATTGTAAATGGCGGGATGGAAGATTGCCCACGGAAGCAGAGTGGGAATATGTAGCGCAAGGTAAAAAACTAGGCGGTGCACATTGGAACCAACCTTATGCGGTTGGGTCTCCAATTGCGGTGGGAAGTTTGCAACCAAACTCCCATGGTCTTTACGATTTGATGGGCAATGTTTATGAGTGGACGATGGATTGGTATGGTCCCTACAATACTTCGGGAACGCAAAATAATCCGTCAGGCCCTCAAAAAGGTGAGGGTAAGGTGGTACGGGGTGGCTCTTGGGATTCCCTAAGCCATTTTCTAAGAACTTCTGATCGGGTCGCAAAAGACCCCGATTTAAGATACAGCGGTGTGGGTTTTCGTTGTGTCAAGCCGAAATTATAGAAAGGTTTGTCATGAGTGATGTGAAGAACGTTGTTATTGTCGGCTCAGGCCCAGCAGGACATACAGCTGCGATTTATGCTGCTAGAGCTAACTTAAAACCCTTTATGTTTGAAGGCTACATGTTGGGCGGGTCGGCTGGAGGACAGTTGACAACAACCACCGAAGTTGAAAATTATCCGGGGTTTCCTGAGGGCGTTGAGGGACCCGAGTTAATGCAACTTTTCAGAAAGCAGTCGGAACGATTTGGTACTGAAATGGTTCAAGAAGATGTCATCGAAGCGGACCTGAGCAAATCACCATTTACTCTTAAAACTGAAACTCGAGAAGTAAAAGCCCATTCAGTGATTATCTCAACTGGAGCGACCGCCAAACGTATGAGAGTTCCAAATGAAGAAAAAATGTGGAACAACGGTATGTCAGCTTGCGCCGTGTGTGATGGAGCGCTACCTATGTTTCGTAATCAACCCTTGATGGTAATTGGCGGGGGCGACACAGCAGTGGAAGAGGCGAGCTACCTCACTAAATTTGGCTCTGTGGTTTATATGGTGCATCGAAGAGATGTGCTTCGAGCTTCAAAAATTATGCAGGAACGCGCATTGAAAAATCCTAAACTGGAAATTTTATGGGATTCGGTTTTGGATGATGCCATTGGGGCAGATTATGTGACAGGCGCAAAATTAACCAATGTGAAAACCAAAGAAACCCGTGAGATAGATGTGGCAGGAATTTTTTATGCCATTGGTCATACACCCAATACCAGTATTTTTAATGGCCAGCTTGACCTGGACGATGCAGGTTATATAAAAATTAAGCCAGGGACTCAGGAAACCAGTATTGAAGGGGTTTTTGCTGCAGGTGATGTACACGACCACAAATACCGCCAGGCCATTACTGCTGCTGGAACAGGTTGTGCCGCAGCTCTCGAAGCTGAAAGATGGTTGGCTGAAAAGGGATTGGGTGAATAAAGATTCTTTATCAGAACTGGATCTATTAATAAAAAGCCTGGGACAATCTCTAGGGAAGGGAAACTTCACATCCCAATTAGAAAAGACAGGTGACGATAATATTGATCCGTTGATTGAAGTGATCAACTCTCTTCTCCAGGAAGTTAATAAGCGAGATGAAAAAATCACGCTTCAAAAAAAGTCCCTCAAATCACAGATAGAAATTCACACCGCTGAGCTTGAAGATAGCAATAAGAAGCTGGCTCTCGATAAGCGTGAAGCGGAAACTTCCAGTCTTAGTAAGTCAGTTTTTCTCGCCAATCTTAGCCATGAGCTAAGAACCCCCCTCAATCATATTATCGGTTATAGCGAAATGCTTCAGGAAGAAATGCAAGACGAAGGTCTTGAGGATTTTCTTCCTGATATTGAAAAAATCCGTGCCTCAAGCCATAGTCTAATGAAATGGGTTGAGGAAATAATTTATCTTTCAAAAATTGAATCGGGTCGGTCTGAATTGCAGCATCAGGAATTTTTGGTGGTAGATTTGGTTCAAGAACTTACCCAGAAAGTCCAGGAGGATATAAGCCAGACGGAGAACGAATTTCATATTCACTGCCCCGACGGTGTGGGCAAAATAAATGGCGACAGAGAAAGAATTTCTCGGGCATTGTGTAATTTGATTGTTAATGCTTGCCATACCACTCAGCAAGGTGAAATTTCCTTAAATGTAAACTTTGAAAAGGTCGGTGATATAGGCTGGATTTCGTTTGAGGTCAAAGACACCGGTGCTGGAATCAATCCTAAGATTCTTGAAAATCTTTTTAAGGGTTACACTCAGGCGGATGAAAATTTGTCGAGTGGATTTGGTGGTGAAGCATTGATGTTGGCTATTTGCCATCGATTGAGCTTGGTGATGGGTGGTAATATACTGGCCGAAAGTGAATTGGGTGTGGGTTCCAAATTTACTCTTCGCTTACCTGTGGATATGAAAACGCATCTTTCCAAACCGCATGTAGTACGCGCGACCAATCTTTTCATTCAAGATATCTTGAAAATGAAATAGCTTTTTTGTTTTTTAGTTTCCCTCCTTTGTTTGTTCAACCTTGACAATATTAACTCTCGATTCTATTTAGTTATAGAAGGAAAAATATTCTAGTTGAGGTGATGTTATGCGCTTTGAACAAATGACCATAAAATTACAGGAAGCTTTTTCAAATGCCCAGAGTTTTTGTGCTCGAGAGGGCCATCCGTCTATAGAATCGGAGCATTTATTGCTATCGCTTATCCGGGATGCCGATGGCATAGCTCTAGTATTGATAAAGAAAATCGGTGTTGATCCGAATGCTGTGGCGGTCAGGCTCGAAGAGGCGGTCAAAAAATATCCGCGAGTATCAGGGGGTGGAAAAGTTTATATCTCAGATACTCTTTCGGAAGTCGGAGTCAAAGCCGAAGAAGAAGCTCGAAAAATGCAGGATGAGTTTTTAAGCGCAGAACATTTTTTGCTCGCATTATCCAATCATAAAAAGACAAAAGGTATTTTTAAATCTTTTGGACTTACCCACGAAGCTTTGTTGAAAAGTTTGCAGTCTCTTCGGGGTAGTCAAAGAGTTACTGACCAAGATCCAGAAAGTAAATTTCAGGTCCTGGATAAGTATTGTGTGGACCTTACGAAATCGGCCCGCGCAGGAAAACTTGACCCGGTTATTGGAAGAGACGGTGAAATCCGCAGGGTCATTCAGGTTTTATCCCGGCGAACAAAGAACAATCCTGTTTTAATCGGAGAGCCTGGAGTGGGTAAAACAGCCATCATAGAAGGCCTGGCCCAGCGAGTTACCCATAAAGACGTTCCAGAAAGCTTGCTTGATAAAAGAATATTATCTTTGGACTTGGCTCAACTGGTAGCTGGGGCCAAATACCGTGGTGAATTTGAAGACAGGCTGAAATCGGTCCTTAAAGAAATAACCGCAGCTGCAGGGGAAATAATTCTTTTTATTGATGAGTTGCATACCTTGGTGGGAGCGGGTGCCTCTGAAGGTTCTATGGATGCCTCGAACATGTTAAAGCCTGCATTGGCAAGGGGAGAACTCCATTGTGTGGGTGCTACCACTTTGAATGAATATCGAAAGTACATAGAAAAAGATGCTGCATTGGAACGTCGTTTTCAGCCCATACCTATTGGTGAGCCAAGTGTTGAAGATACCGTTTCTATATTGCGCGGCCTGAAGGGGAAATACGAAGTGCATCATGGTGTACGCATTCAAGACGCTGCAATTTTGGCGGCGGCTAAACTTTCACAGCGGTATATATCGGATAGATTTCTTCCGGATAAGGCCATTGACCTGATCGATGAGGCAGCTTCATGTTTGAAGATGCAAATTGATTCGATGCCTGCTGAAATCGATGAGTACCAAAGGAAAATCACACAACTGGAAATAGAACGTGAAGCCTTGAAAAAGGAAAAGGATAAAGAGTCTGTTAACAGGCTGGAAGTTTTGGGAAAAGAAATTCTGGAAGTTAATGAAAAATGCTCATTTTTAAAAGAGCAATGGAAGCATGAGAAAAAAATAATTGAAGAAAAGCGGTCTTTAAAGGAAAAGCTGCAAAAGGCCACTGAGGATAATGAAAATGCTGAGAGAGAAGGTCGGCTGGAAGAAGCAGCTGAGCTGAAATATGGCACCCTGCCGCGTTTGACGCATGAATTACAAGGTCTCGAAGAAGCTTCAGAAAAAGCCGATCATGGCGAGAAACTTTTAAATGAAGAGGTTGGAGAAGAAGATATTTCAAGAATAGTGTCTCGTTGGACGGGCATCCCCGTTGAAAGAATGATGCAGTCCGAAAAACAAAGGTTGCTAGATATGGAAAATGTTTTGCATCAACAAGTGATTGGGCAGGATGATGCGGTAAGACTGGTTTCTAATTCCATTCGGCGCGCGAGAGCGGGGCTTCAGGACCCCAATCGGCCCATTGGCAGCTTTATGTTTCTTGGGCCTACCGGGGTGGGGAAGACCCAACTGGCTCGTTCCTTAGCTGAGTTTCTTTTTCAGGATGAACAGGCAATGGTTCGAGTTGATATGTCTGAATATATGGAAAAGCATTCTATATCTCGTCTCATTGGCGCTCCTCCAGGTTATGTGGGACACGAGGAGGGGGGCTTTTTGACAGAACACGTTCGGCGTCGGCCTTACACAGTCGTGTTATTAGATGAAATTGAAAAAGCCCACCCAGATGTCTTTAATCTATTTTTGCAAATATTGGATGAGGGACGTTTGACAGATGGTCAGGGAAAGACGGTGGACTTTAAAAATACGGTAATTCTTATGACTTCCAATCTGGGCAGTAAATTTATTGAGCAATCTGGATTGGAGGCTTTAGAGAGAGAAACTGCAGGTGAAGTCAAAGAAGTATGGGAACGAGAATATGAAAAGGTGCAAGATGCTGTTAGGCAGGAATTGCGGAATCATTTTCGTCCTGAATTTTTAAATCGCATTGATGATATTGTTCTGTTTAAAAACCTGACTCGTGATCAGATTCGGGATATTGTGGAAGTTCAATTAAAAGATTTAAGGGGACGACTTGCGGATAGGAATATTTCCCTGGAACTGAGTGATAAAGTGAAAGAGATGCTAGCGGATAAAGGATATGATCCTGTTTTCGGTGCTCGACCTCTTAAAAGAGCGATACAAAAATATTTGCAAGATCCCCTTTCTCGGAAAATCCTTCAAGAGGATTTCCGGGATGGAGATAAAATTGAAGTCTATACCGACGAAGGCTACGACTCCTTCGTTTTTAAACAAGCCTGATTAGAATGAGAATCTAATGAATTTCTTCCTCTGAACCCTTTAGAATTGTTCTTTTTCGTCCGTATTTTGAGGTGCCCTTTTGTAGGTTTTTAGCGAAAGGGTTACCACTTTCCTCGAGAATCTTAAAGTTTTCCCAATGTCTTCGGCTTAATTCTTCCCCAGAGATGATTTTTTTCTGGTTTCCATATGCATCTAGTACTTTAGTTTGATAGAACATATGATTTCTCCATCGTTATCGGTTTTTAATTCCGTCTATCACTTTAATTATATTAACAGATAATGTTATTTTGTAAAGAGTTATTTTAGAAAAGTAATTTTAATTGGTAAGGGGCTGTAATTAGTTAGGTTTAGACCCAAAAAATACCAAATATTTAACTCCAGAAAGAGTATATTTATGTTCCAGATAACCATTTCCCAAGGAGTCGCTTGTGCCCAATAAAATCCACAAATATCATGCTTTCAAATTATTATTTTTGGTGTTTTCTTGTGTTTTTATTGTTCAAAATTCCTTTGCAGCAACTGCAAGGGAAATTGATGTCAGTGTGGATGTAGCACTTGAGAAATTTTATAAAGAAGTTCCTGGCAGCCAGAATTTTACTAAAAAAGCCAAAGCAGTTCTGGTATTTCCATCTGTTATTAAAGTAGGCATAGGAATTGGTGGGGAATATGGAGAAGGAGCATTGAGAATTGGTGGTAAAACGGTTGAATATTACAACACAATAGCAGCATCAGTTGGGTTTCAATTGGGAGCACAAGCCAAGAGTATTGTACTACTGTTCATGAACAGTGCAGCCTTGAAAGAGTTTCGAAATAGCGATGGTTGGAAGGCGGGGGTCGATGGCTCGGTTGCATTAATCGAACTTGGAATGGGAGATTCTCTGGACACTACGAACGTTAAAGATCCGATAATCGCTTTTGTGTTTGGTCAAAAAGGTTTAATGTATAATCTTACCCTTGAGGGTTCAAAGTTTAATAAATTAAAGAAATAATTTCTATTATCCTTCCGGAAATCTATGTCTCACCTATCTCTCGACTTTGGTAATCTAAAAAACTTCGTTTCCGAAAATGATCTGGAATCCATCTTAACTAATATTGAATCCTGCAATGAAATGTTGGAAAAAGGGCAGGGACCCGGATCTGATTTTTTGGGTTGGAAAATACCCGGAATATCAGAATCTGTCCATGCTGAGATTGAAGATGTAGCCAAATCTCTTCGCAAACAATGTGAAGTTTTTATAGTGGTAGGAATTGGCGGTTCCTATATTGGAGCACAAGCAGGCCTGACATTTTTAAAATCCTCTTTTCCTAACCTAATTGGAAAAGAGGGCAGTCCTGATATCTATTTTTCCGGCCATAATATTAGTTCAGATTACCATGCCGATTTGCTTGAGTTGATTGAAGGGCGCGATATCTGTGTGAATGTCATTTCCAAATCAGGAACAACCACTGAACCCGCCATTGCATTCCGTTTCTTAAAAGAGCAGATAGAGAAAAAATATGGTCCTGAAAATGCTAAGGATAGAATCGTTGTCACTACGGATTCCAGCAAAGGAGCTCTAAATAAGCTTGCCAATGAGAATGGGTATCGCAAATTTGTGATTCCTGATGATATGGGCGGCAGATTTTCGGTTTTGTCACCTGTTGGGCTTTTACCACTGGCAGTTTCTGGTGTTGATATTGGTAAAATAATGGCAGGAGCCAGTAGAGCGGAAAAACTCTATTCGAGACCCTCAGCGATAGATAATGATGCCTATCGTTATGCGGGGTACCGTCACTTGCTCTACCAAAAGGGAATGACTACTGAGATTTTAGCTACATTTCAACCTGCTTTACATCATTTTGCAGAATGGTGGAAGCAGTTGGCTGGCGAAAGTGAGGGCAAAGATTTAAAGGGGATTTTCCCTGCATCGGGGGAGTTTACCACCGATTTGCATTCTATGGGACAGTGGATTCAAGAGGGAAGACGGACTATTTTTGAAACATTTCTACTTGTCGAAAACTCTATGAGAAATCTGAAAATACCCGCTTCCCAAAATGATGCGGACGGTTTAAACTACCTCGCCGGAAAAACCTTGGACTATGTCAACAACAAGGCCTATGAAGGTACTGCTCTGGCGCACACAGAAGGCGGAGTGCCAAATCTTGCTATAACCATTAAAGATCGTTCGCCTGAATCATTGGGGCAACTGTTTTATTTTTTTGAGAGAGCTGTCGCAATGACAGGTTATTTAAGTGGAGTTAATCCATTTGACCAACCAGGGGTCGAGTTTTATAAAAATAATATGTTCAAGCTTTTGAATAAACCCGGATATTAGAAAGGATTGAAACATGGAAACTGTTAGTCAAAAGCTGGATGAGGTTTTGCATGCTTTGGCTTATGAGAAGATCGAAGGCGATGCCCCGCAAGCGGGCTCGGATCCTTTGCTTGCCAGATTAACCTCCTTGGGAAGTGAAGTTTGGGTGGATACTGGCGAACTAGAAAAAGCTCAAGATATCTGGAAACAGGAAATGACAGCTCTGACCACCAACAACACTCTGGCCAATCAGGTTGTTCAAAGTGGCATCATGGATGAGGTCATTGAAGATACGATTCGAAAAATCCGGGGAGAAGGACTCGAACTTTCTGAAGAAGAGCTCATTCTCGAAGTGGGCTTTGTTATTAATTGCAAAATTGCATTGCGATTGGTACAGGCCTTTAAGGTGAAGGTAAGCGTAGAATTGCATCCGGCAATCTCAAGGGATATCGATCGTACCCTGCATTACGGCAGAAGATATTTCAAAGTTTGCCCCGAATTTTTTATAGTTAAAGTTCCCCTTACTCCAGAAGGATATTTAGCGGTCAGAAAACTAACTCAGGAAAAGATCCCCATAAACTTCACTCTCGGTTTTTCAGCCCGACAAAATTATCTGGCAGCCCGGTTATCTAATCCAGATTTTGTTAATGTTTTTCTGGGCAGGTTAAACCAGGTGGTGATAGACCACAAAGCGGGTTCTGGGGACCAAGTGGGAGAAAAGGTTACGCTGGCTACCCAAAATTCCCTTATTGACGCAAGAGAGAAGTACAAAGAGGTGGAATCTCGATTAATTGGTGCCAGTGTCAGAAGCGGCGAGCAGGTAGCATTTCTTGCAGGATTGGATGTGTTGACCATTCCACCGAAGGCTATTAAAGAATTTCAGGAATCAGGAAAGTCAACCGATCAGGTGGCATCGCATTTGAATGAAGACATTGTTCCGGGTATAGATGCCGGTCATTCTCTGGCTAAACGATTTCCATGTTTGTGGGAAATGCCGGGTGAGTTTATTGCTTTTGTTGATGCTTTAATGAAGGAAGATGGGCTCGATAATATGCAGGGAAAAGAATTAGTAGAGTTTTGTCGAAAACATGACATGAATTTATTTCACGATTTCAGTGCTGCGGAGTTTAAACAAATATATGATCATGGAAAAATTCCTTGTCTGGATAATTGGTCAGAATCCATTGCTTTAGATGATTTGATGACTCAATCCGCGTTGCAATCATTTACCAAGGACCAAAACGCACTGGATGATCGTATTCGTTCATTTCTAAAGTAAAAGTGGGTTGTTCGCTATGATACTTGCCGGGGATATCGGAGGGACCAAAACCTATTTAGCTTTGTTTGATAAAAGTGCAAATCGGCTGGAAAATATTGTTCGATTTGAAAACCAAAATTTTCCCGACTTTGATTCAATTCTTGAAGAATATTTTAAGGATAATCAACAAAGACCCGAAAATGTTTGCCTGGGAGTAGCAGGTCCCATTGTGAATGGCAGTTGCGACCTTACAAATATTGATTGGAGAATTGAAGCGGGTCGCCTGGAAAAAGAATTTGATACGGTCTTTTTGATTAATGATTTGGTTGCAACTGCCTGCGCGGTTCCATTTCTTGAAGACGAGGACATTGCAATATTGCAACCAGGGATAACCTCGAATGAGGGGCGGATAGGGGTAGTGGCAGCGGGTACAGGTCTTGGCGAGGCTTTTTTAATTCCAGCGGGGGAGAATAAATATTTTGTTTTGGATTCCGAGGGTGGGCATGCAGATTTTTCTCCAAGAAATAAACTTGAGACCGAGTTGCTATTTTACCTCAAAAGAAAGTTCTCAAGGATCAGTATAGAGCGGGTAGTGTCGGGCTCCGGTTTGATTCATATATTCGAATTTGTTAAAGAAAGATTTTCGATAAGTGATTCGGAGAATTGGGAGAAAGGGTTGTCAAAAGAGAAGCTGGCCTCTGAAATTATTAATCGAGCCGTACAGAACCAGTCGCAAGTATGCGAAAAAACACTTTTCCTGTTTGCAGAATTGTATGGTGCCCTTGCAGGAAATCTGGCATTGCAATTTTTAGCAAAGGGTGGAGTATATTTGGGTGGAGGGATTGCTCCCAAAATTTTACCATTTTTAACCAACGGAAAATTTATTGAAGCCTTTTTGTCTAAAAATAGATTTGAGAATTTGTTGGCAGAAATTCCTGTGAAGGTAATTTTGAATGAAAAAGCCGCGCTTCTTGGTGCAGCACGATATGCTTTAGGTGAACGATTCAAAATCATTAACTAATTTGATCTCTATATATGTAGGGGCCCTTTAACTTAGAAGATAACTATGGGAAACAAGATTAAAAAAATTGTATTGGCTTATTCTGGAGGTTTGGATACCTCTGTCATAATTAAATGGCTGAAGGAAAAATATAGTTGCGAGATTATTGCCTTTGCTGCAGATGTGGGGCAAGGGCAGGAATTGGACCCTGTTAGAGAAAAAGCTTTGGCAACAGGTGCAAGTAAAGTTTATATCGAAGACTTGCGTGAAGAGTTTGCTTCCGACTTTGTTTTCCCAATGTTGCGGGCCAATGCATTTTATGAACATAATTATCTTCTCGGAACTTCTATTTCAAGACCTTTGATAGCTAAAGAACAGATTCGAATTGCAAAATTAGAAGGGGCAGACGGAGTATCCCATGGCTCTACGGGAAAAGGAAATGATCAGGTCAGATTCGAGTTGGCCTATCACACTTTGAATCCAGAAATTGTTATTGTAGCGCCCTGGAGAGAGTGGGACTTGAATTCACGGACAGCTTTGATCGACTACGCTGTGACTCATGGCATTCCTGTTCCAGTTACAAAATCCAAACCCTATAGTATGGATCGGAATCTGTTTCACATTAGCTATGAGGGTGGAGTGTTGGAAGATCCTTGGGTAGGCCCGGATGAGGATATGTTCCTTCTGTCTGTTTCCCCAGAAAAAGCTCCAGATAAACCAACAGAAATTGAAATCCAATATGAGGCAGGCAACCCCGTAGCGGTGAATGGAGAGAAATTGAGCCCTGCCAAGTTATTAGAAAAGCTCAATGAATATGGTGGCCAGAATGGAATTGGTCGTATTGATATTGTAGAGAACCGATTCGTGGGTATGAAGTCACGCGGTATTTACGAAACCCCTGGAGGTACTATTTTGCACCAGGCGCATCGTGCTATCGAGTCTATTACTCTGGATCGCGAAGTGACTTTCTTGCGTGATTCATTAATCCCCGCCTATGCCCGTATGATCTATAACGGATTCTGGTACTCACCTGAAAGGGAACTTATACAGCAAACGGTTGATCAGTCACAGGTTCATGTCACCGGAGAGGTTCGTCTGAAATTGTATAAGGGGAACTGTATTGTTCTTGGTAGGAAAGCTGAAAAATCTTTATATAACGAAAATATAGCTAGTTTCGAGGCAAGCCATGGTTATAGCCAGAATGATGCAGATGGTTTTATAAAACTAAATGCATTGCGACTAAAGCTTTATGCAGAAACTTTTGGTCGTTGAGTTCTGACCTTCCTTTAAATTAGTTCTAGATAAATTACATCCCCTTATTGCTTTATGGGGAAGAGTGGAGATAGAATTATAGTATGAGCTCCATTCTGGTAGTTGATGATGAAAAGAGCCTTAGAGATTTCCTGGCTATCATGCTTGAGGAAGAAGGCTATAAAGTATTTACGGCCCACAACGCAGAAAGTGCTGTAAAACTAATAAAAGAGAATATTTTTGACTTGATCCTTACTGATATTCGGATGGGGAAGTCAAGCGGGATAAGTGTTCTTGAAAATGCTCAAAAAATCCTTCCCGATACACCCGTAGTTATGATGACTGCATATGCCAGCGCTGAAACAGCTGTTGATGCAATGAAGAAGGGTGCCTACGACTATATTTCAAAGCCTTTTAAAATTGAAGATGTCCAGCTAATAGTCAAGAATGCGATTGAGAAAAGAAAGCTTGCAGAGGAAAACCGATTCCTGAAAACAGCTTTGAACGATCGTTTTAAGATTTCCAATATTATTGGAAAGTCTCCGGTATTTCAGAAAATTTTTGAGTTGATTGAAAAAGTTTCGCGTAGCAACGCAACTGTTTTGATCGATGGTGAAAGTGGAACGGGTAAGGAAGTCATAGCAAAGGCCATTCATTTTAATGGGAATAGAAAAAATTATCCATTTGTGTCGGTTAATTGCGGTGCCTTACCGGAAAATCTACTTGAAAGTGAATTGTTCGGTCACGAAAAAGGATCTTTCACCAGTGCTGATTCGTTAAAGTTGGGCTTGATGGAGTCTGCAAACAAGGGTACATTTTTTCTCGATGAAATTGGGGAAGCGCCTCTCTCTATCCAGGTGAAATTACTCAGGGTATTGCAGGAAAATGAAATAATAAGGCTGGGAGGAACAGAAACGATTCCTGTGGATTTGAGAATCATTGCCGCATCTAATCGCAACCTGACCAATTTGGTTGCCGATAAAGTTTTTAGAGAAGACCTCTTTTACAGGTTAAATGTAATACCCATTTCCTTGCCGCCATTAAGAGAGCGTAAAGAGGATATCCATGAATTAGTTGAATTCTTTATAAAAAAATACAACTCCAAGCACAGAAAAACATTTATTAAAGGAGTTGAGCCAGAGGCTATGCGCTTGTTTGAAAATTATTCATGGCCTGGAAACGTCAGGGAGTTAGAGAATGTAATAGAAAGAGCCGTAGTTTTAGAAACGGGTGAAACTATTCAAAAATCCAGCCTTCCAGAAGAAATTATTGGCATAATGCCAGCGGGACATATTCAAGTCCCAAATTTGGATGCGGAAAAGATTGACCTTGAAAGAACCCTCGACCAAATTGAAAAGAAAATGCTCTCCAACGCGCTTTTTCAAGCAGACGGTATAATTAATAAAGCGGCGAAACAATTGAATCTTAGCTTTAGATCAATGCGGTATCGTATTCAAAAATATCAGTTAAAAGGGAAATCCAAAGATAACGAATAATGTTTACTTTTAAATTAAAAAAACAAAGTTACGGGTTAAAGGTAGCCATAAAAAACATAGTAGTTTTATTCATACTTTTAATTGTTTTAATATTGCCGTCAAGGTCTTGGACAGAATCCGATAAAAATGATTCCATTCAAGAAAAAGAATATGAAAAATCCAAAGAGGTCTATGGCGACTCTTTCATGCAAGCTGAACACTTGTTTCATTCGGGACATTTTTTAGAAGCAAAGCCTCTTTATCATGAGTATTTGGAAAAAAATCAAAGGGGTTTGAGGAAACACAATGCGCTTTTTCGTCTGGGGTTGATTGATCAGAACGCAAAATCATTTTCTACTGCATTGCGTTTTTATGAAATTATTTTAAATTCCCATCCTAACACCTCACTTACTTACGATATTAAGTTCAATATGGCAGTCTGTAATTATGAGCTTGGCAATATAAGCACAGCTGAGGAATTGTTTAATGGGGTTATTCGCCAGTCTCCTGAAAAAAAGAAAAAGTGGAGAGCATTGTATTTCCTTTCAAGGTTGGATGAGCGGCGATTGAGTTTTGATGATGCCATTCAAAAAATAAAAAAAGTTTATACGCAGAGTGAGGATAAAGAAATGAGCCGGCGAGCTTTAGAGTTTGCTGAGGTAATGATTGATGAGAAATTTAATGAAATGACTTTGATTTCATTAATTCAAAAGTACCGAAGTGGTTTTCCTGTTGATCTTCTATTGTTGAAAAAGCTTTCAATTTATAGAGATCGAGGTGAGATTGAACGCTACAAAGCAACGCTAAAAGAATTTTTGTCTGTTTTTCCAGAACACCCTCAGTCAGAAATATTAAGGCAGGATCTCGAAAACATTAGTGATGAAAGCGAAGCTAGAATTGAAGTTGGTGTGGTTTTGCCATTGACTGGAAAACTTGCTGCAACCGGCCAAAAAGTTTTACAGGGAATTCAACTTGCCTATAGCCGACTTCCAGAATCATCCAGGAAGATGATCTATATAAATGTCAAAGACTCATCAGGGTCAAATGATATAGCAGAAATAATAAACTCTTTAGGGAGAAACCCGAAATCAGTTGGTGTCATTGGTCCTTTATTGACAGATGAAGTTAAGCGTTCAGGTGAGGCAGCTAAAAAATTTAAGATTCCTGTTTTTTCTCCCACCGCATCCTCAGCCGGATTGGTTGAAGCGAATCCTTATATATTTAGAAATGCATTAACCCGCAAAATACAAGCTAGGTTTTTAGCCGAATATTCAATTAATACCCTTAAGCTAAGAAGATTTGTAGTTTTATATCCAATGGAGCCTTTTGGTGAGGAACTTAAGGATGAATTTTTAAAAGCAGTGGAAGCTTTTGGTGGAGAGATTGTTGGAATGTCCAGTTATGACAGAACGCAAACTGATTTCAAAAAACAGATACTTGAATTAGGTGGTATTGCAGATGACGACCTCGACCACACTACAAGAAAACAATTGTTAGATAGTGAAAAAGAAATGGATTTTAGTGATCCAACCGTATTATCAAGACCCAAAGTTGATATGGAACATTGGTCTGAAGATGAAATTGAAAATCTTAAGGTTTCGCTTGAATTGGGCTACGATGCAATTTTTATCCCAGGTGTTTATGACAAAGTGGGATTAATTATTCCGCAATTGGCTTTTTATAATATTGAAAATATTGCTCTGTTGGGGACGAATGGATGGAACTCTCCTGAACTAATTAAAATGGGAGGCAAATTTTTAAAATCCATTTATTTTGTTGATGGGTTTTATTCTGATTCTCATCAGATGAAGGTTAAAGAATTTGTAGAGCAGTTCCAGAATAATTACGGTGAGTTGCCTTCTCAACTTTCTGGTCAAGCCTTTGATGCTGCTGGAATTATTTTTAAAAGCATTGTTTCTGGAGCGGATAACCGCTTGAAGCTGAGAGATAGCCTGGTTAAAGTGAAAAACTATCCGGGAGTAACGGGGAAAACAAATATTTTGGAATCCGGGGATTCCGAAAAACGCATCTTTGCTTTGACTGTAAAGAAAAAGAAGATTGTTGAAGAAAACTAATAACAGCTAGAGGACAAATGAATTAGCTGTTATTAAAATTCCTCTTCCTGAGCTTGTGATAAAAAGGGTTGTTCTTTCTCGGGCAGGTAATCTTGCAGGAAGATTTCGAAAGTTGAGTCGGTATCCCCGAATTTAGCCGGATCGCCAGATTTAGATAGGACCTTAAGAAATTGGATATCGCTAGGAACGGGAAAGTTTATTATTGGTTTGTTTGCTAAAGCTTCTTGCATAAATTGTAACCAAATTGGAATTGCAGCCCGCGAACCTGTTTCGTTTCGTCCTAACGGCTCATCCTTGTCTTTCCCTACCCATACCCCGGTGACCAACTCAGGTGTGTAACCCATAAACCAGGCATCCACATAATTATTTGTGGTTCCGGTCTTTCCAGCAACGGGCCTTTTCAAGGCTTTTACTTTTGTGGCGGTTCCATGCTGAATAACGCTTTCCATAAGGCTTGTGATGATGTGTGCTGTTCCTGGTGAAATGGGTTGGGTTATTTCGGGTACCGAGGTGAACAACACTTCTCCGTCTCTGTTTTTTATATTTCGAATAGCTGTGGGTTTAATCAGCCTCCCCATATTGGCAAAAGCGGAATAGGCAGAGGTTAGCTCATAAAGAGTCGTACCCGACGACCCCAATGAAATCGATAAGTTCTCTTCTAAGTTCGAAGTAATTCCCAGGTTTCTTGCCAGACTAATGGAACTTTTTATTCCAATTTTTTGCATTAGTTTGACAGTTACAACATTCCTGGAATGTGCCAATGCTTCTCTTAGTGATGTAGGTCCATAAAATTTTTGTTCAAAATTTACAGGTTTCCATTTATCAAAAGCATCTTCCTTTTCTTTAAAAATAATTGGAGAATCAATAATTATGCTGGATGGAGAAAAACCCTCGTTTATTGCCGCAGCGTAAATGATAGGTTTGAATGCCGAACCCGGTTGGCGGATTGCTTGAACTGATCGGTTGAATTGGCTTTTATTAAAATCATAGCCGCCGATCATGGCTTTGACATATCCCGTCAAAGGGGCGAGGCTAATGAGTGCGCCTTCAACTTCAGGTTCTTGCTCCAGGGCAAGAGACCAGCCGGAACCATCTTGCTTTCTACCAAGCACTTTAACCATAATCAGGTCGCCAGCAGTAATGGCTTTGGCTGGATTTTTAATTTTTGCCCATCGTCCATCAATATTTGGATTGGGTTCTCTGGCCCAATTCATATCTTTGATGTCTAGATAACCATCCTCTGCTCCCAAAATAATCCATGCCTGGGTTTCGCTAACTGACATCACGGTGCCATTGATGACGCTACCTACTTTTATGTCTTCACCTTCAGTAAAGCCATTTTGTCTGATCATTGCATTTTGAACAGCTATTTCTCCCCTTGAAATATCCACTGTCCCAAGGGAACCTCGATAGCCATATCTTTTGTCAGCAATAAGCAAATTCCTTTTAATTGCACGTTGTGCTGACTCCTGCATATTCATATCTAGAGTTGTGTATACTTTTAGACCTGCGCGATATAGTTTGCTGCTCCCAAATTTTTCTTCGAGAATCCGCCGGACATGTTCGACGAAATAGGGTGCTTTATTGAGCATTTTCTCAACTTCACCCAGGTGGAAGTCTTCTTCCATAGCTGACTTGGCTTGGTCCCGGTTTATAAAAGAGACATCCGCCATTCGTCTAATTACATGGTTCCTTCTTTTTCGTGCTTTCTTGGGGTTTCTATAGGGAGAATAATTATTTGGAGCTTTTGGTAGGCTGGCAATCATGGCACATTCGGCAATGGTGAGTTCTTTGACACTCTTTCCAAAATAGGTCCGGGAGGCCGCTTCCACCCCATAAGTACCGTGACCGTAATAAATTTGATTGAGATACAGTTCAAGAATTTCATCTTTTGAAAATACTAATTCCAAACGCACTGCCAAGATTGCTTCTTTAATTTTCCTTGGCAGGGTTTTTTCTCTGGAAAGGAACATTGTTTTGGTCAATTGCTGAGTTATTGTGCTTCCTCCTTCGACCACATATCCTGCTTTCATATTAGTTATGAATGCTCTAAAAATGGCTTTAGGATCAATTCCAAAATGGTAGTAAAAATTTGAATCTTCAACAGCAAGAGTGGCTTGTTTTAAGGCAAGTGGAATATCCTCCAAGGACATAATGATTCTTTTTTCAATATAGAATTCTGCGATTTTCTCATCACTGTCTGAGAAAACCTGGGTAATCGTGCTTGGTTGATGATTTTTTAACGTACGAACATCAGGTAGGTCTTTGGAGAAATGAAAATAAATAAACCCGGCACCTATAAACCCTGCTGTCACACAAATGAGAAAAATAGATAAAAGCGAAGCCAATAAAATTTTTTTAAATTTTGACTTTTCTTTAGTTTTCTTTTTACGGATTTTTCCGGGCTTCTTTTTTTTGGGTGTGTCTTCCATTTAAAGAGAGTTTACCTTTGGCAGGGACAGGCTAAATAAAACTAAGAGTTTTTAGGAGGTAGACGGCCTTCTTCAAGATCGAGAAGGTCCACCCAAGTTGTTACATCTAATCGTGAAGGATCAATTTTATCTCTGATTTCATTAAAATATTGAAGACGATCTTCTGAATCTGGTTTTCTTCCCAGTATTTGCTCATTGATAAAACTAATTTCGTTGGGTGATTTGGATTTTGCAATATTTTCGGCCCAACTACCTATTTCATCATCACTTTTTTCTTCTGTCATATTTGCAAAAACACCTGCCTCAATGCGTAAAAAATTCAGGATGATTTTGTCGAGGGGGCAGGGGTAGATATAATCTGCAAGCTCATTTTTTTTGTAGGCTCGTCCTTTATCAATCATTCGTTCAAGTTGAACCAAACCAGCCATTTTTTTCTTTGGACTTCGTGGAAATGCTCTCGATAGATCCATAAATTAGTCAAGCCGCATGCGGCTTACACCTCGGAAGTTTTTGGATTTTTTTATTGCTTTTGTTCCCACATCTCCAATTCGATTTCGGAAAAGATCGAGAGTGGTCAAATTTGTCAGCGTTTCAGATTCAGCCAAATATGTAGCTCCTATTTCGCCGATGCGGTTAAACTTGAGAATTAAATGCTCTAGCTTGGAGATTTTTGGTGAATCCGCCAAAAATTTTGCGCCAACTTCTGTAATGTTGTTTGATTTTAGGTTTAAGGTCTTTAAATTATCTATATAAGGAGAATTGCATAAGATGTTCACCCCCTCATCGCTAATATCATTTTCGCCCAGATCAAGACAGATGATTTCAGATAAAATTTCCATATTGGCTAATTTAGTGACACCCTCATCTCCAAGTTTGCGGTTTTCAAGGCAAAGGCTGGACCCAGCCACTCCTTTTTCAAGATTAACAGATACCAGCTTTTCGATATCTATGGATAAACCTTCTGTCATAATAATACCAGCCGCATTCAAAAGTTCATAATTTACAAAGTGTTCTTAGATTATCAATATAAACTGAATAGGTTTCGGGGTCAAACTTTACCTTGGACAGGGTTGAGGTGGTAAAATTGATTTCTATAACTAGTGAGTTGCTTTAAACCCCTGTCAATTCGGTGTTTATTTTGTTAGACTTGTTAAATAAAACAGCATTTAGGAGATAGTCTTATGATGGGAATTGGTTTTCCAGAATTGATGGTAATTTTGATCATTATTATGATTATTTTTGGTGCCGGGAAACTTCCGGAAATAGGGTCTGCATTTGGACGAAGTATTAAAAATTTCAAGGGCTCTATGAAAGAGGCGGAAGCTGAAGACCTGCCCATTGAAAGTAGTTCAGACAACCCAGAAACTGAAGCTAAAAGCGAAAACACTGCAGAAACCAAGAAAAGCGATGCCGCCAAAAAAGAGGAAGAGCTTATCGACGAAGCTGCAAATGAAATCAAGGAAAATAGAATTGGCACCATTCGAACTGCTCACGATGGATTAGTGCAGCAAGGGGATGTGTTTACAACTTCGCTGGGCCGTACTCCTGGAGGTCGTGGTCGAGACCGTGGAGTTTCTAGAGATAGTTTTTAACAGGAATATCTCTTTTTTTACTCCAATGATTCGTTGGATTTAATATTTGTAGTTTTAAATGCCATAAGAGACCCAAGCAATAATCCAACGGCCACCCAGGTCAATTGTTTTACCCGTCCTATAAGTGAGGCTGCTAGCCCCAGACTACCTGGGTAGCCTAAAGATGAAAATATAAGAACCAACCCACCTTCCAAGGCCCCAATGCTGAAGGGTATGAAAAAGCTTCCCGCTTTTACCAATTGCGCCATTGCCTCTATGATCCAAATGTCAGTCAAGGTTGTGGAAAAACCCAGGAAGTAGAAAATTAAATACACTTCACCCAAACCCAAAACCCAACCCAACAGAGCAAGCAATATCGAAATGAATATCCTGAGTGGATACTCTCTATAGTAAACGGAGAACAGTTTGTCCAGTTGTATGAGTTTTTCAAGAAAACTTTGCGCGCTTGGTTTTTTTGTTTTGGAGGAAAACCACTGACATAATTTCCCCAGAGTTCCCGTGATCTGAAAAATAAAAAACAGGAAAATCATCAGAGAAAAAGAGGCCAATCCAGCTAGACTGACTGTTTTAAATTCGGAGGAAATACTTGTTGAGTTTAAAATTAAAAATACTCCTGGGATACAAAATATTATAAGAGCAGCTAAGAATGTTGTGCGGGCAATAATTAAAGAAGAAAGGGTTTGTTTTAGGCTGACATTGCAGTGCTCTTTTAACAGATGCGCTTTAACCGGTTCCCCCCCCAAAGTTCCAAGTGGAGTGATGGTGTTGTAGGCTTCCCCAATCTGTCGAAAAACCCATAGTTTCTCATTGGAGAACTTCAGCACAGAATCCGGGTGAAAATTGTATTTCCAGGAGAGAGTATCAACCCAGGTTATGCTGCTGTATAGAAGGAGTATGGCAAAGAACCCGAACCCCAACTCCATTAGAAGTTCGAGAGCATTTTTCGTGTCGACTGCGTTGATAGCCCAAACCAATAAGCCACAGCCAAGAAGAAATAAAGTTAGGTTTACTAATTTTTTCATTACAGGTTGTCAAACTGGGAGGAAACAGGCTCTACCGTAGGCCGGGTTGCGTACGGATTAATTCGAGATGGATAGGGGATAGAAAATATTAACGATCGCACTCCCCACCAATCATGTTAATCATGTCGAAGGTGGGAATGATATCGGCCAGCATGCTTCCCTCACACATTTCAGGCATCGCTTGCGTTAAGGTGAAAGACGGCGGTCGAACGCGACATTTATAGGGTTTGCCTGAGCCATCGCTTACCAGGTAGAATCCAAGTTCGCCATTGGCTGCTTCCGTGGGAAAATAAACCTCCCCAACAGGGGGTTTTAACCCGTCAATGACCATTTTAAAATGGGCTATCATTTCTTCCATGCGCTTATAAACATCGGGCTTCGCGGGGTTTCTTAAATAGGGATGATTTACATTGATCGGTCCCTCGGGCATATCACGCATTGCTTGTTTGATTATTTTAAGGCTTTGTTTGATCTCCTCCATGCGAACAAGGTATCTATCAAAGTTGTCGCCTGTTTTTCCAAGAGGGATATCGAAATCGAGCTTGTCGTAACAAAGATATGGCTGATTTTTGCGTACATCATAATCGACTCCCGCTGCTCTCAAGCATGGACCCGTAAAACCCCATGAAATCGCACTTTCAACAGGGATTGCACCGGTATTTTCCATACGGTCAATAAAGATTCTATTTTTTGTGAGCAATTTATCGACGTCATCAAAAAGCGCGTCCAGTTTAGGATAGGTAGCCTTAAGGTCTTCGTCGAATCCGGGTGGCAGATCGCACATCAAACCACCGATACGGATGTAGTTTGAAGTGAGACGGGCTCCACATACTTTCTCAAGTAAATCCCATACAATTTCTCTCGCTTCAACAAAGTAAATGAATGCTGTCAAGGCACCCAATTCCAGCGCAGCAGCAGCGATATTTGTGTAATGATCTGAAATGCGTGAAAGTTCATTTGTAACAACCCGAATGTATTTGCAACGTTCAGTAATTTCAATATCACATAACTTTTCCACAGCAAGAGCAAACCCAATATTGTTCATAATTGCCGAACAATAGTTCAAACGGTCTGTGTATGGGAATACGTTTGAATAGGTAACACTCTCGCACATTTTTTCAAACCCGCGATGCAAATACCCAATTTCCACATCCAGAGTAACAACTGTTTCCCCGTCCAGGGTCAGCAAGAATTTTACGGTGCCGTGAGTCGCCGGATGCGACGGACCCATGTTGAGCACCATATGGTCAGTGTGTAGATTTTCTTTTAAGTCAGTCATAGTTTGAAATTAGTTAGTGTGCGTTAGCTGGATTTAGATACCTTAACTTGTATTAAACCTTGTTCACCATTTCTTAAATCATTGACAGGAACTTCTGGCCAGTTTTTAGGAACATAAACCATGCCCTTACTGGTTACTTTTGTCGTTTTAATTTTTACTTGTACCTTGCTACTGGAGGACTCTATGACAACTTGATCTCCAGAAGAAACTCCCAATCCTTTTGCGTCATCTGGGTGGATTTCTGCGATACATTCCGGCCCAATTTCAACCAAAGCCTTAGCGTGCTGACTGTAATTTCCAATGTGGAACATATGGTTGTTGGTTTGGAGTGTAAAGGGATAGTTTGTCTGAGTTTCCACCGATCCATTCACTGCAGGATTTATTTTTAATGCGGGTTTTTTACTTGATGTCGCAGGCACCCACTGTTTGGATTGGTCACCAGGAAAAGCTCCCTTGTAGATCGGGGCCGCTTGCTCAATTTCCTGTTGGATTTCTGAAAGAGCAGAGGGATTAAAAGGTTTTCCCAAAACTTCTGCCAATTCAATCAGAATATCGAAATCCGGTTTGGATGTTCCTTGGGGTAGCACGGCAGATGCAACACCTTGTATATGTCTGGACATGTTTGTGTAGGTTCCATCTTTTTCTGCATACGTGGAAGAGGGCAGTACAAGATCGGCCATTCGTGCGGTTTCTGTCATAAAGACATCTGTGACAATTAAAAATGGAACCGTTTTCAGAGCCTCTTTTACTAACTGAGGTTTGTAATATGTACCTACAGGATCTTCACCAGCTATATAGAGAAATTTGGTTGTCCCATCTTTACAGCTTTCAAACATATCAGGATTCGTTTTTCCAGAAGGTTGATAACCTGGTAAAAACTCGGGGGTCAGCCCCATATCATTTACACCCTGAGAATTACAATGCTCTCTCGGTGGGTAGATGCTCACACTTCCTGTACTGCCATAATTAACAAGCGTGCAAAGATTGAGAAGGGCGTTCAAAACTTCTTCCCCTTGTCCCGTATCAAGTACATCGTTGCCAATCAGAACGAATCGGTCTGCATCACGTGCAAACCTTTCAGCCGCGCGAGTAAGAACATCATCCGGGAGGCCTGTAAGTTTTTCTGTGTTATCGGCTGTGTAGTTAGATAGAGATTGAACGAGTCCATCATAATTGTCTATTGAGGATTTCGCCTTATTAACGTCAATTAAGCCGTTATCAATTATGATTTTTGAAAGCCTTGAGGCTACCGCCACATCCGACCCATGTTTGAATGTTAAGCGAACATCAACTTTAGCTTCACTTTCAAAAACAACCCGCCTTGGATTTGCAATTAGAATATCTGTGTTATTAAAGACCGTGCCGAACCGCACTGAATTGCCGCCAACCGGGTATTCTGAGGGAAGGTCTGAATTGAATACCAGCACCACATCCGCTTCCTGCAATTTTGTAATAGGTTGTGATGGTATGCCATTATCAAAACAATCCAACATGAACCTGTTTAAATAGGGAGCTCTGATGTTAGCGAGGTTGTTTACATGATTGGAACCTAGAGCACCGCGATATAATTTCTGTAACAGGTAGTTTTCTTCGTTGGTCAGTTTTTCGGAACCAATAGCAGCGAGACTGTCAGGGCCACTACGGTTAACTGTTGCATTCATTCGATCGGCTATAGTGCGAAAAGCTTCATCCCAGGTCACTTCTTGAAAATCACCCCCCACATTCATTAAGGGGTTTTCAATCCGCTGATCGTTATGAATAATACCATGACCAAATCGGCCTTTTGCGCATAGGTTGCCTTCGTTAATTCCTGTGTTATAGCTTTCATCCGCTTCAATTCGAATGACCTCGCCTTTTTTTGTTTCGAGCTTTACTGTACATCCCCAAGAACAATAGTTGCAGGTAGATTGGGTATCGGTGAACATGGCCGCCAGTCCTCTGGCTCCTGATGTAAGATCCATCAATGCGCCTGTCGGGCATACCGTTATACATTGCCCACAGAATTCACAATCCAGCGGTTCATCATTAGCGGTTCCAATACCAACACTCATTCCACGTTTATGGAAATCTAAAGCCTGAACTCCCTGAATTTCATCGCAAGCCCTTACGCAAAGGCCGCACATGATGCAACGGTTCAGGTAGAATTCAATGATGGGATTTGTCTTGATGCTGGGTTCGTTTCGTCTTTGGGTTTCAAACCGCCCATCATAAAGTTGCAGCAAATCTGTGTTGTCCTGCAAAGGGCATACACCTGACTTGTCGCATATAGGACAATCCAGAGGATGTTCCACCAAAAGCATTTCTAAACATGCTTTATTGTAACGATCGGTTTCCTCTGTCGCTGTTTTGATTTCCATTCCTTCGGCCACAGGGTGTGTGCAGGAATAAACCAGTTCTTTCTTTCCATCGACAACGGTTTCCACCATGCAAGTGCGGCAGGCGGCAAAGGGTTTTAACTTGCGGTTGTAACAGAGATTTGAAACCTCAACGTCATTTTGCTTGCACACTTCAAGAACAACAGTTCCTTCTGGAACCGTGGTTTCCTGGCCATTAATTTTTACGTTGAGAACTTTCTTTTCAACGGTGCTCATCCTACCTCCTCTGTCACAGGCATTTCTTCCTCATCTTTTTTGTATTCTGAAAGTATATCGAATGTTTTTTCGGGGTCGATGGTGCCGTGAGTATCCTCACCTATGATTGCCATGGGGGCAGCACCGCAGTTTCCTAAACATGAAGCTGTTTGCAGGGTGAACAATTTAGAATCGTCTGTTTCTCCTGGCTTAATATGATATTTGTCGTTTATTTTATCGCCAATGATAGGAGCGCCCTTTACAAAGCATGCGGTCCCATAACATAATTTGATAATGTATTTTCCTGGCTCGGTAATTCTGAGTTGTGGATAAAAAGAGATGACCCCATATATTTCCGCTCGGGCAACATTAAAAAACTCCATCAATAATTCCACCGCCGGCTCAGGAAGAAACCGGTAGACATTTTGAACTTTATCCAAAGTTGGAATTAAGTGACCACGAGAATTATCTGGAAGTTTATTTAAGATTTCTTCCGTCGGAGCGAGATCAATCTCTTCTACTTCTTCTGTCGCAACAGGGTTGGTTTCCATCTATTAAGCCTCAAAAATATCAGTGCATTTCTGTGATAAATTTATCAGGAAAAATGCTACGGAATGGGAAAAAATAAAAGAATCGTCTTTATTTTTAGCAATATTATTTTCCCCCGGAATCCTGCTAAGAGGCCGAAGTATATAAGGTGGAAGGATTTACTGTCAACTTATTTATTAATAAAGAGTTTAGGCCTATAACCCTTTAATTTTACAGGAGAAATGGCGGGTCAAATGATAGGGCTTTTATCTACTTGGTTTGCCTGTGGGAATATCGATTTCAAACAGAAAAAAGCCCTTTTAAGGACGCCACCAAATTAGCGTTAAAAGAGCCACCAAGATGTTGGCAATATTTCTTAAGGAATTAGGATGATGTCTGATTCGGGTGGCGCAGCCTGGGTGAAGGTTTTTGCTTGATTAACGGCTTTCATTTCACTCTCTTTTGCCATCCGTGCAATTTTCTCGTGGGCTCCTGGGTGATTGCCATCCATTTGCAAGGCTTTGCGATATTGCATGAGGGCATCTTCCTTTCGTCCCAATTCACCATAAACCATGCCTAAACTATAGTAGGTATTGGCATTTTCTGGATTCAGTTGGACAGCCTTTTTCAAAATTGGCGCAGCTTCCAGATAACGTTTTTCGTCCATGAGAGCCCATCCCAGGCTAAACATGGCCTCTTTATGTTTTGGGTTTAGATCGAGCAGTGATTTATAAGTCTTAATAGCTTCAGGATAACGACTCAGAATCTCATAAATCATTCCAAGGTTCAAAAACCCATTTTGGAATTCAGGGTTTATTTGAATGGTTTGTTTGAAGGAGTTTATAGCTTTTACATAATCCTTTTGAAAGGTGTAAATCGTTCCCAAATTGTTATGTGCACTTATAAAATCAGGATAAATATTAATAGCACTCTTATATGCCTTAATGGCTTCCGCATAATTCCCTAGCTTTTGATAAGTTTCTCCTAAAAAATTAAAACCTTCAGATAGATCGGGTTGGAATTCAACGGCCATTTTTAAAGGTTCGAGGGCTTCTTTATAGCGACCTATATTAATTAAGCTCTGCCCAAGAAAATATTGTGCTTTAGAAAATTTTGGGTTACTTAAAACGGCTTTTTGCAAGTAGGGCAGGGCATCGTGGTTTTGACCCGTTTTTAATAAACTTTTGCCGAGTAGAAAATCTGTTTCGCCAAATCCTGGTTCAGTTTTATCAACACTTTTTAAGGATGGGATTGCTTCGAAATAATTTTCTAATACAGTATTGAACTTTCCTAAAAGATATATTGCTTTAAGGTAACCCGGTTTTAGCTGAATTGCTTTTCTTAGAGGTTGTAATCCCTCTTTTTCTCTTTTCAATTCACCATAGGTGTTTCCCAACTGATAATAGGTTTCTGCAAGGTTTGGGTTAATTCTTAAGGCGATATTAAATTCTGCCAAAGCTTCTTCGGGTAGATTGAGTTTGGCGTAGCTTCGGCCAAGCTTAGCATGTGCTTCTACATGGTCGGGATCTATGCGAATGACCTCTCTGAAGGCTTTTGCTGCCATCTGGTAGCGCTCGAAAGACTCATGGATTTCTCCCGTGTTATAGAATGCTTCGAGATTGTTCGGGTCGTATTTGATGGTATTGTTATAAAATTGCAGCGCATTTTTTGCTTCGCCGAGTTCCTGATAAAGCCAGGCAATATTAAACTGTGCTTCTGGGAAATCTTCATTCAATCGGATTGCTTCTTCAAATTTTTTGATGGCCTTTCTTTTTTTGTTAAACCTCGAATATGCGACTCCTGCTTTATAGTGGGCTACAGGATTTCTAAAGTCGATCCTTGCAAGCTCCAGATAAGGAGCAAGAGACTTTTCATGTTCTCCCATGTTTGCATATGCCAGACCCAGGTTGTCGTAAGCTTCAATTGATAGCGGATTGATAGCAATCGCATTTCTTAAGGGAGCAATGGCTTCGTCGCTTCTTTCTGCATTAATGTAAGCTTTGCCGATTCCTATATAAGCTTCATAGAAGTTTGGGCTAAGCCGCAAGGTGTCATGGTAAGCCTGCACTCCTTCGTTAAACATTTTCATGCCGACATAGCTGCGGCCTAATTGGAAAAAGGCATCTGGATAGATGGGAGTGATTTCGAGTGTTTTTTTGTACTCAACAATTGCCTGTCGGTGGTTGTCTAATGCAGCATAGACTTTTCCTAATGTGAAATGGGCGGCTACCATTCGCGGCTGAACTTTTAAGGCAATTTTTAGAGGTAACAGCGCATCGCCGTATCTCTCCAATTGGAAATAGCCCCAACCCAGACCAAATTGGGCCTCCGCATAATTTGGCCCCAGACGGGTTGCCTCGAGATAGGATTCAATAGATTTTTCGAACTGCCCCAGTTCTCCGTAGCTGGCACCCAAACCGTTGAAGGCAGCAGCAAAAAGAGGTTCCAATTCAATGGCTTTTTGATATTCCTGAATGGCTTTATCGTAGATGCCCATTGTGTGATAGGCTTGGCCAAGACCGAAATGAGGTGCGTAATCTCTAGGATCAGCCTTTGCTGCTCTTTTTAGTTTTTCTACCGGATCTTCCTGTGCCTCTATATCGTTAGATAAAAGAGGTACGAGTATTCCAAGCATAAGAAGATAGTTGAAAATTTTTTTCATAAACATTCACTCATAGAATTAAAAACGACTGGTTGCATCCTCTGGATAGGATTCAATTTTATGCAAAGTCAGGTCAGAACCCATTTGTTCTTCCTCTTTTGTAAGTCGAATTCCAAAAGTTGCATCCAGAATTTTATATACAGTAAATCCGAAAAACAGGGCGACACCAATAGCTATAAGGCTGCCAACTGTTTGCGCTATCAAACTCACCTCACCCAGACCTCCTAAAGCTTCTTGCCCAAAAATACCGCAAGCTATTCCACCCCATGAGCCTGCCAGTCCATGTAAAGGCCAAACTCCCAGCACATCATCAATTTTTAATTTTTCTTGCTCCCAGGTGAAACCTTTAACGAAAATAATTCCTGCGATGGCGCCAATCACCAGCGCACCCATTGGGTGTACCTGGTCTGAACCCGCACAAATGGCGACTAATCCGGCGAGAGCACCGTTATGAATAAACCCCGGATCATTTTTGGAAATAAGTAGGGCTGCAATTATTCCCCCTGCCATTGCAAATAATGAGTTTATCGCAACCAATCCGGATATCCCCTGAAGGGTTGCGGCTGACATTACGTTAAACCCAAACCAGCCAACGCATAGCATCCAGCTTCCCAATGCCATAAATGGTACGTTACTGATAGGGATAGGACGACTGCGGCCTTGGGAGTCCCATCTTCCCAGTCGAGGCCCAAGAACGATAACTCCTGCCAATGCTATCCATCCGCCCATGGAATGCACGACGACGGAGCCTGCATAATCATGGAAAGGAATGCCTCCTGAAATTCCGGCTAACCAGGAGTCAGCCTGTCCCAAAAATGTTATTTGTCCCCAAACCATGCCTTCGAAAAGTGGATAAGCAACTCCTACAAATATTCCTGCAGCCAGAGCTTGAGTCCAGAATTTGGCGCGCTCAGCGATGCCTCCTGAAATAATTGCTGGTATTGCTGCCGCAAAAGTAAGCAAAAAGAAAAAATGCACTAATTCATAGCCTTGTTTGTCGGCAAGTAGTTCTTTTGCGGGTAGAAAAAAGTTAATCCCGTAGGCGATTGAGAATCCGACAAAGAAATAGATCAAAGTCGAAAGCGCAAAATCAACTAGGATTTTTACCAATGCGTTGACTTGGTTCTTTCTTCTTACCGTACCTACCTCAAGGAAGGCAAAGCCGCCATGCATAGCAAAGACCATTACCGCCCCTAGCATCATAAACAGGACATCGCCGCTGTTTATTAGAGATTCAATTTCTTTTTCCATTTTTTAACTCCCGCAAAGTTTTAGATGGAAAACATTCCAACCAGTTATGAATCTCTAAAAATATTTGAGATAAAAGTAAACAAATGCCAATAATAAAAAACTATTTTACTAATGACTTTATCGACCTATACCCTTCATAACAAAAGAGAAATGTTCATCATTAATACATTTCGGTAAACTATAAACCGGTAAACAAATAAAATGAAACTTTAAATATGGTGAATTTCTGCCAGAAATGGGATGGTATTGACTATAAAACGGGAAGAATGTCTGAAAAGGTATTACTTTATATAGGTTTATAGTTATTTTGGGTTTTTTGGGACTACTCAACCAGGCAGGACAAAAGGGCTTTATCAGTGAAAATCTGGGCTAAAATCTCAGAAAGGTTGGCATTTAGGAGGTTTTCGTTGGGGAATGTGGCGGGGGTGATCCCAGTACGCTTTTTATGGGCAGAATAGGTTTTAGAATATTTCTTGCCGTTATTATTGCAGGTTGCTCGTAATTTAGCCTGGACTTTGATGTCCATTCTGGGAACTCTTTCACTATATTTGCTTTTTATGTATAGGATATCGACTTTTAGAGAGTGGTCGGGATTTCTTCGGTGGACTTTAGGTAAAAAGCCCAACTTTTTTAGACCTTGCTGTAGTTTAATGGAGAAAATTTCCCTTAAATCGTTTTGGGAGGATATGCTGAATTTTCTGAAGCCTTTTTTCCATTTGGCTATGGTATTGCTGCTTCTGGCATCTTCTACATATAATGCAATGGGAATATTACTGCCAATATTTGAATCGTGAATAGGTAGAGAGGGCTCAAGAAAAACCTGATGGTGCTTTGAACACCCTGCTGATAGCAATAATATAAGGATAAATATGAATCGCATGTTTCGAAGCAAATTTTGATGCATAATGGATTTTTTGGCGAATGAATATTTTTTGTTAAGAATAAACTTCCCTTATAACAAAGTTTAATATGAACTCTATTAAAATCAAATTAATTCGTGAAGGTATGGTAACCGCAGCGGCAGTAAAAGATAGAATGGGCCGAACCCTGCTCGCTAAAGGAAAAACCATAACGGACAAACATTTAAAAGTTTTTAAAACCTGGGGAATTACAGAAATAAGTATTATGTCTCCCAAAGGCTCCCAGGCAGTTAAAGAAAGGGCTGAGGAGAAAGTTCCTGTCGACCCTTTAATTGTTGAAGAAATGGACAAATTATTCCAGTTTACAGACCGCCGACATCCCATAGTAAATGAATTTTATGATCTTTGTTTGTCTCGAAAGGTCAATTTGAAGAACGATGGCATTGGTTGATAGAAAGAAAAAATGACAATAGATTTACAAAACCTGGTTTCCCAGTCTCCGCAGATATCATCTCTCCCGACAATTTTTTATCAAATTAACGAGGCGGTAGAAGACCCTGAGTGTTCTTTTGTAGAGATTGGCGAAATTATCAGTAGTGATCCTTCACTTTCAGCTCGATTGCTGAGGATAGTTAATAGTTCGTATTTTGGGTTTCCAAATAAAATTGAAACCATCACGCATGCAGTAACCATTGTGGGTATGGCACAGCTTCGTGATCTTGCTTTGGCAACAACCGTAGTCAATCAATTTAAGGGGATCCCAAAAAATTTAATTAATATGGAAAACTTCTGGCTGCATAGTGTTGCCACTGGATTGACAGCAAAAATAATAGCTATTTATCGCAGGGAGGCAAATGCGGATAGGTTTTATCTAATGGGTATGCTTCACGATTTGGGAAGGCTGTTACTGCTGCTCAATATTCCTGACTCTATTAAAACAGTCATGGGAAAATATAAGTTGGGCGGCACAATGTATGCTGCAGAGAATGAAGTTTTGGGTTTTGATCATGCTGCGGCTGCAGGTCAGTTAATGGAATCATGGCAATTACCAGAAATGCTTCAGGAGGCTGTTGCGTACCATCATAAGCCACACGAGGCCCCTCGTTACCCAATAGCGGCATCTATTGTCCATATTTCCGACTTCATTGCCCATGGAATGGAATTGGGTACGTGTGGAGAAAGATTTGTTCCTCCCCTCCATTCAAAGGCGTGGGAAATGTTGGAACTTCCGCCGGGTCTGTTGTCTTCAATTATCGAACAAGTAGACCGTCAGGTAAATGAGGCGGTTGAAATGTTTTTATGACAGATAAGAAACCAAAAACTAAAGAACAAATTCGTATTGAATTTCTAGAAAAACAAGCGCGGCTTAGCTTGTTTGGATTAGATATTCTTGCTTCCTTGGGCGAGTTGCAAAACAGTTCGCATTTGGGAAGGGAACCACAGCGGATTCTAAAAGTCGCTTTAAATCATGTGCAGCGGTTGATAGATTTTGAAGTGGTGGCATTTTATCTGGTTGATGAAGAAAGCAATGATTTTATTTTGAATGAAATCAATCCTACCTCTCAAAAACAATCCATTCAAGAAGAAGTCGATGCCGAAATTGAAAACGGAACTTTTGCTTGGGCTTTAAACCAAAACCGTGCAGTGGTTGTAAAAGCCTCGTCAGGAAATCATTCCCTGGTTTTTCATGTGTTGACCACAAAAACTAGAGTTCGCGGTATGTTTGTGGGGCGGGTGTTGTCTCAGGCAAAAGCAATAAATGAAACCATTCTTTTTCCTCTAACGGTCATTTTACAGAGTACTTCGAATACGCTGGAAAGCACGGCTTTATATGGATTGATCCTTAAGCAAAATAAAAACCTTGAAGAAACCGTTAGCATTAGAACGCGTGATCTGGAGAAAAGAAAAGTCGAACTAGAAGAAGAAATAGCGTTTCGTAAGCTGGCAGAGGAATCCTTGGTAATAGCAAAAGAAGAGGCCGAGGCTGCGGCCAAAGCCAAAAGTGAATTTTTGGCTAATATGAGTCATGAGATCAGGACGCCACTAAACGCAATTCTTGGATACGGGGAAATTCTTCAGTTCGAGGCAAGAAAAATACAGCGCCCCGATTTTTTAGAAGACTTGAAAGCAATCGAAATGGCAGGTCGGCATGATACGCCCCTAGATTTGTAGACACCTTGTAAGGTAAAAATGAATTACACAACAAGGAGTTTATGATGACAAAAGGGATACGTTATACAGTAGAGTTTAAGAAGGATGCTGTGTCTCAGGTTACGG
>Ga0233439_10000326_pt1 | contig 74462 bp, 75 predicted proteins | sample SI_123_September_6_FD_182713 | JGI IMG/M metagenome (GOLD analysis project Ga0233439, IMG submission 182713) | Seawater microbial communities from Saanich Inlet, British Columbia, Canada - SI_123_September2016_100_MG | ecosystem: Environmental > Aquatic > Marine > Inlet | place: Canada: British... | reverse complement strand
GGTTAGAAGTTAAAGACGACGCTCACCCTGAGGGCGATATTGAGATTACCTACACTGGCCTACGTCCTGGTGAGAAACTCTATGAAGAGCTTTTAATTGGTGATAACGTGAGTCACACGGACAATCCATTGATCATGCGTGCTCGAGAAGAGCTGCTCACTTGGGATGCGCTTGAGCCTATTTTAAATAACTTACAAATAGCGATACAGGATTGTGATCAACACAAACTTCGCGAACTACTGATCGAGTTGGTGCCAGGCTTTAAACCTCAGTGTGAGATTAGTGACATTCTATACTGATGGGGTCAGGCCTGCAAGTTTAGCAAGATACCCGAATTAAAGGGACACGTACCTAATTCAAGAAGCCGAATTAGTGAACATGTCCCTTTAATTGGCGCAGGAAATAAGGGGACACAACACTTAATTATCTAAAATGGAATAAATAACATTGCAAATTAGGAGTTAAGGAGCTAAAATACAACAATGATAAAAAGGTCATTAGAAAATAAACTCATTGATGCAATTAACAACATGCCTGTTGTTGCGCTTCTCGGCCCAAGACAGGTGGGTAAAACCACGCTAGCATTGGAGGTTGCAAAGCTGATTGGTAAAGAGAGTTACTACCTTGATCTTGAACTGGATTCAGATATTGCAAAATTGGCAGATGCACAGGCTTATCTTGAAAGATTTGAGAACAAACTTTTAATTATCGATGAAGTGCAAAGGCAGCCAGATCTTTTTCGACTATTGCGCTCTTTGGTTGACGTTAGAAAAAGGGCGGGTGAGCGCACAGCGCAGTTTTTATTATTGGGCTCATCATCACGTGATTTAATTCAACATTCATCAGAAACATTAGCAGGTCGTATTAGATTTATTGAACTATCGCCATTTTCTGCTAGTGAGCTGAATACTCAGAATGAGTATCAATATGATATGGAGAGACATTGGCTACGTGGCGGGTTTCCAGATAGTTGTTTAGCAACCTCCAATGATCAAAGCTGGTCTTGGCGGGGTGATTTTATTTCATCTTATATAGAGAGGGATATTCCATTGATGGGGCCACACATTCAGCCAACGACAATGCGTAGGCTTTGGACAATGCTTGCTCACAATAATGGACAGCAAGCTAATTATTCTAAGCTTGGTGAGAGTATTGGTGTTAACTATAAAACGATCAAGAGTTATATAGATACCCTGAGTGATTTTTACATGGTTCGACAATTACAACCTTGGTCTGGTAACAGCAAAAAACGCTTAGTAAAGGCGCCAAAAATATATTTGAGAGATAGTGGCATTGCCCATCGTTTTTTAACCATTACAGATTTTGAAAGTTTATTAGGTCATCCTGTTGTTGGTGCGAGCTGGGAGGCTTTTGTGATAGAAAATATACTGGGTCAATTATCGGATAAATGGCAATATAGCTATTACAGAACCTCGGCACAAGCTGAAATAGATTTGGTGTTAGAAGGATCAAACAAGCAGACTTGGGCGATAGAAATAAAAAGATCTTTATCACCATCTGCCTCAAAAGGTTTTTATTATGGTTGTGATGATATTGACGCTACACATAAATTCATTATCTACCCAGGGAAGGATAGCTATCCAACAGTAAATAATGTGGAAGTTATCGGATTGATTGAGTTTATAGCGGGGTCAGGCTTGCAAGTTTAGCAAGATCGAATTAAAGGGACACGTACCTAATTCAAGAAGCCGAATTAGTGAACATGTCCCTTTAATTGGCGCAGAAAAGAGAACGTAAGGAAAATAATAGTTGACAGCTGGTGTGGCAGTATGTATAATCATCATAAAATTTCATGTTACAATGTATTATCAATTGATCTGTAAAATATTCGAAGTATAATTACTTATGCAAAATCAACCTGAGATAGATTCAAAAGATTTCACCCAAAAAGATTTAATGCAATTTTTATTGCATTCAACTCAGCATGTGGCAACACGAGAGGAGTTAGAGGGTGTAAAAAAAGATTTAAGGGCAGATATATTAAAAGTTGAGACTAATTTAAAAGCAGATATATCAAAAGTTGATGCTAAATTTGATAAGCTTCAATGGTTAATAATTGCTACTATGGTTAGTGTGTTTTTAAAAGATTATATTCTTGCATTTTTTAAGTGAGTTGCTTTTTAGTATGGCTAAATTCTCCAAAAGATACCCGTGCTGAAGAATTTGTTTTATTGAAAGCAGCATAGCATGAATAAAACGGACAACTACCTTGACAAACACCGGAGGATTAAAAAATGGGTGCTCACCATCGTGTATATTTAACAACAAAAATCACACTATCTATACCAAAAGATGAGGTTAAAAATAATAATTTATTATCATTTTTGCCGAAATCTTGTCAAAATGATTTTGATTGTGTCCATCAAGAAGATTATATACAAGAAAGCCCAGAATTAACTGATGGCACAAAGTTGAAGTTTGAAAATACTTTTTTAGTTTTTGCATTAAAAAAAGAATATTTAGAAAATGTGCATAGTTTTTTAATAGAAAGTTTAAAAACTGCTAAAGATGTTATATATGCAGAAAATGATAATTATAGAGAATTGTTAGATGAATTTATATCTACTTTTAAAAAAATAGATATTGATGTCGAAACTCTATATACTTTTAATGAGGATAAATTTAATGAATTATCAGATGAATTAAAAGATATTAGTTGTAATTATTTTACAAATTATAAAGATATACCAACTTACGTTGTATATGAAGGAATTCCTAATGAGTTTATTATAAATAATGGAAGATATTCTTTTATAGGTTTTGATATAGTTTACAGTTATTTTAAATTAAATGAAAGTCGAGATGAAACAATTTTATTTGCTAAATTAAAGGAAGAATTAGAAAGGAAGGTTGATTATTATCCTTTAAATAAATATATTTACCATTTGGGTTATTAAATAAAAAGTGAGCAAGTTAACGGGGTCAGGCCTGCAAGTTTAGCAAGATGAGTAGGTCGCCTTCTCTTTTTGCTGGCACAAAAAAGAGAACGTAAGGAAAATAATAGTTGACAGCTGGTGTGGCAGTATGTATAATCATCATAAAATTTCATGTTACAATGTATTATCAATTGATCTGTAAAATATTCGAAGTATAATTACTTATGCAAAATCAACCTGAGATAGATTCAAAAGATTTCACCCAAAAAGATTTAATGCAATTTTTATTGCATTCAACTCAGCATGTGGCAACACGAGAGGAGTTAGAGGGTGTAAAAAAAGATTTAAGGGCAGATATATTAAAAGTTGAGACTAATTTAAAAGCAGATATATCAAAAGTTGATGCTAAATTTGATAAGCTTCAATGGTTAATAATTGCTACTATGGTTAGTGTGTTTTTAAAAGATTATATTCTTGCATTTTTTAAGTGAGTTGCTTTTTAGTATGGCTAAATCCTCCAAAAGATATCCGTGCTGAAGAGCTTGTTTTATTGAAAGCAGCATGAATCAAGATGACTAATTGAAAAGAAAACTAACCAATGAACAGCGAAGAACTATACAAAAATATTGTCCATTATACTAATGAAACTTCAGTGGTTAATATTATTAATGACATAACTGGATTATCCAATGAGGAGATCGATAAACTAAGAGAGTAATTACACCGGGGTCAGGCCTGCAAGTTTAGCAAGATGGGCAATTTCTACTTAACTCTTCCTTAATTTATATTATGACCTTGTGCATATTAACTATTGTTGCAGCTCTGCTCTTAGATCGGGCTTTTGGGGAGGTTCGTCATTTTCATCCATTAGTCGGATTTGGTAAGTTTAGCTCGCTGGTGGAACGACTGCTTTTTAGGGGGAGGGAGTTTTCTACTCGTCTGCGAGGCTTAATGGGGTGGGGCTCTGTGGTGATTCCAGTGGTTATTTTTGGACTGCTACTCCAGCTTATATTTGGAGTAATAGGAGTTGTGATAGATATTGTTGGGCTCTACTTTGTGATCGGAAGGGAGAGTTTAGCCACCCACGCAAATGCGGTAGAGAGTGCGTTGGCAGATAATAATATAGATCTAGCGCGCGAGCGTGTAGGGATGATTGTGAGTAGAGATAGCGCATCGCTGGATGAGAACGGAGTAGTGAAAGCTACGGTTGAGTCAGTATTGGAGAATGGTAACGATGCGATCTTTGGTGCAATATTCTGGTTTATAGTAGCTGGTCTTCCAGGCGCATTTCTGTTTAGAGCAGCCAATACACTAGATGCAATGTGGGGCTATAAAAGTAGCAGATTTAGTGAGTTTGGATGGTTCTCAGCTCGTGTCGATGATCTTATGAACTGGATTCCAGCACGCCTTACCGCTCTTAGTTACGCGTTAGTTGGCGCAACTTCGGCAGCCCTTACAAGTTGGAAAACTCAAGCTGCAGAGTGTGAAAGTCCTAATGCGGGAGTTGTGATGGCAGCAGGTGCAGGAGCTCTTGAGGTTAAATTAGGTGGCGCGGCACTATATCGCGGTAAGCTTGAAGAGCGCCCACAGTTAGGTTGTGGAGATCTAGCTGTAGCAGATGATATATCTCGCGCACTAAATTTGATAGATAGAGCGCTGCTTCTTTGGTTGGGGGCGTTACTCGCTGTTACGCTTATACTGCAATGAGCAAGATACATGGAGGGCAACGAAGATTATGGGCTGCACGCTACGGTTTTGGCGAGGAAGAGTTGTTAGATCTGTCTACAGGCATAAATCCCAATGGTTGGGTTGTTCCAGCAGTTCCAACAGATGTGTGGCAACGACTCCCAGAAGATGATGGTGAGCTTCTTAAGGTGGCATCCAGTTACTATGCAACAGATCAGCTGCTTCCTATTGCAGGATCACAGGCAGCTATTCAGGCTATTCCCCAACTAAGAACGGATAGTCGTGTTGGGATGCTGCCTCTCTGTTACTCCGAGCACGCTAGAGGGTGGCGCAGTGCAGGGCATAAGGTGGTTGCCATTGCTAGTGAAGAGATAGATGCTGCAGTAGCTGAGCTAGATGTGTTGGTGATTATAAATCCAAATAATCCAACTGGAGAGAAATTCTCAACTGCACAGCTCTTAAGATGGCATCAACAGCTTGCTGAGCGCGGTGGATGGTTGATCGTGGATGAGGCATTTATTGATGCGACTCCAGAGCATAGTCTCTGTGCTATTGGGGAGGCTAGAACAGGGCTTATTGTACTTCGCTCGCTGGGTAAGTTTTTCGGGCTCGCGGGGGTTCGTGCAGGTTTCATCTTTGCAACAGAGAGTCTGCGTGCAAGAGTAGAGGAGAAGCTTGGTCCTTGGGCATTTAGCCACCCCGCGCAGTGGGTAACTAAACAGGTGTTGGCAGATAAAGATTGGCAGGCGCAGATGTATAAACAGCTGCCACTCGCTAGCAAGCGCTTAAGTAATATATTGACTGCTGCAAATTTAAATTCGGCTGGTAGTGCGCTGTTTCAGTGGTGCGAGTTGGATGAGGCTGTAGAGTTGGCGGAGAGATTATTGCAAGAGCGAGTGTTAGTAAGAGTTTTTAATGCAACAGCAAAGTATAGATCATCGTTGCGTTTCGGTCTTCCAGCAAGTGAGAGCGAGTGGCTTCATTTAGAGAGTGCATTAAAAAAGTGCAGAGTGTAGAATCTAAGGTATGTTTCGATTAATTCATCTATTTAAAACATCTATTGGGCGCAAATTGGTAATGGCGTTGAGTGGTGTAGTGCTCCTTCTATTCGTGGTTGGGCACATGGTAGGGAATATGACTATCTATATTAGCCCTGCCGCTATCAATGGTTATTCGCACTGGCTTCAGCAGAATGCTCTGCTCTGGCCGTTTAGAGGGTTTATGTTGTTAATGTTGGCGCTGCATCTGATAACTGCATTGGAGCTCGCGCGCAAGAATAGAGCGGCTGCTCCTGTGAGCTATATTCACCAAAATTGGTTTAAAAGAATTATAACAAATTATCAGATGATGATTAGTGGTATCGTAGTTGTGCTCTTCCTTATTTTTCATATTGCTCACCTCACTATTGGAGTTTATGCAACAGAGATTTTTGCGCTGTTAGATGAGAATCTATATATTGATGTCTACCAGCGAGTAGTGAGTGGTTTTCAGAATGTTGAGCTCTCACTACTATACATAATTGCTATCGGTTTTTTAGGTATCCATCTTAACCATATCATCCGTGCTCTATTTCAGACTTTAGGTTTCTACCATGAGAACTACCTCTCATTTTTAGACATACTCTCTACGGGGTTAACTCTTATAATTGTGGCTGGCTTTATCTCAATTCCACTGTTAGTTCTGCTGGAGGTGTTGGTATGATTGATGCGAAAGTTCCAAAAGGAAAATTAAGCGAGAAGTGGGATAACTGTTTAGATGGGCTGAAACTTATCAGTCCAAATAATAAACGCAAGTACAAAGTTATTGTAGTTGGTACAGGGCTGGCAGGAGCATCTGCCTCCGCAACTATGGCAGAGCTTGGTTATCAAGTGGAGAGTTTTTCATTTCATGACTCACCAAGACGGGCGCACTCAGTTGCAGCGCAGGGCGGAATTAATGCAGCAAAAAATTATCGTGGAGATGGAGATAGTATTCACCGCCTCTTTTATGACACAATTAAAGGCGGCGATTTTCGCTCGCGTGAGGCGAATGTCTTTCGTCTAGCTCAGATCAGTAATAATATTATCGATCAGTGTGTAGCGCAGGGAGTTCCCTTCGCTAGAGAGTATGGGGGGCTGTTAGATAATAGATCCTTTGGCGGAGCTTTAGTTTCTCGCACATTCTACTCAAGAGGACAGACAGGACAGCAACTTCTATTAGGTGCTTATGGCGCATTGAATCGTCAGATCTATGCTGGAAAAATAGACCATCACTCTCGGAGTGAGATGTTAGATATAGTGGTAGATGATGGGCGTGCCAAAGGTATTGTAGTGCGTAACTTAATAACAGGAGAGATGACTACCCACCTAGCTGATGCGGTAGTGCTGGCAACAGGGGGTTACAGTAATCTATTCTACCTCTCTACCAATGCGGCTGGCTGTAATGTCACTGCAACTTATCGTGCTTATAAGCGAGGCGCATCGTTTGCTAATCCGTGCTATACCCAAATTCATCCAACTTGTATTCCGATGAACCATAAGGGGCAATCTAAACTTACTCTAATGTCAGAGTCATTGCGCAACCATGGCAGAATTTGGGTTCCGCAACAGGCTGATGATAAGCGTGCGCCAGAGCAGATTCCTGAGGTTGAACGAGATTATTTCTTAGAACGAAAATATCCAGCCTACGGCAATCTATCGCCACGAGATATATCTTCGCGTGCAGTAAAGCAGGTGTGTGATGAGGGGCGTGGTGTGGGTGAGCTTGGGCAGAGCGTCTATCTTGATTTCGGTGAAGCAATTGAGCGACTAGGGATGGAATCAATTAAAGAGTATTATGGAAATCTATTTGATATGTATGAGCATATCACCGATGAGAATCCATATCAGACTCCGATGCGAATCTATCCAGCCGCACACTATACGATGGGAGGGCTCTGGGTTGACTATAATTTGATGAGTAATCTGCCAGGACTCTTTGTGATTGGTGAGGCTAACTTCTCAGACCATGGTGCCAATCGTCTAGGGGCAAGCGCGTTGATGCAGGGGCTTGCGGATGGATACTTTATTCTTCCCCAAACTATAGGGGATTATCTGGCAGGAGCAACTCCCTATGATGAGAGTGCAAATTCTTCTGATATAAAAGCTAGCGCAGAAGCTCTCGCAAAGGAGAGTAGTGAGCGTATTGAACGACTTCTCTCTATCGGAAAGAGTTCTAGTAGCGGTCAGGGCAGTCGTTCAGTAAGATCACTTCACCAATCACTGGGTGAGATTATGTGGAACCACTGCGGGATGACACGCAACAGTGAGGGGCTTACCACCGCATTGGATCAGCTCTCATCTCTTAAAGAGGAGTTTTGGAAAACGGCTCTAGTGCATGGTGAAAGCGGAAATCTTAATCAGAATTTAGAGCAAGCAGGGCGTGTTGCCGACTTTATCGACTTCTCTCAACTGATGTGCCGCGATGCGCTAGCACGAGAAGAGTCTTGTGGTGGTCACTTTAGAGAAGAGCATCAAGAGCAGGGGGAGGCGGCTCGGGATGATAAAAACTTCAGTCATGTTGCCGCTTGGCAGTATCAAGGTGAAGGTAATCCTCCAACTCTTGAACAAGAGCCGCTTAAATTTGATGAATTGAAAGCAGTCAAAAGGAGTTACCAGTAATATGGAATTTTTACTCCGTATCTGGCGACAACAGAACAGTGATGCAACTGGCAGTCTACAGCGCTACAGCATAGATCAGGTCAGTCCAGATATGTCGTTCTTAGAGATGTTGGATAATCTGAATGAGAAACTGATAAGGCAAGGAGAGCTTCCAGTGGCTTTTGATATGGATTGCCGAGAAGGGATCTGCGGTGCTTGTTCGCTGGTTATTAACGGCGAACCACACGGACCAATGGGCGCTACTACCACCTGTCAACTCTATATGCGCCATTTTAAAGAGAGGGAGGAGATTACCATCGAGCCCTGGCGCGCGGGCCCATTCAAAGTGATTCAAGATCTTGTGGTTGATAGAACCTCTTTTGATCGAATTCTACAGGCTGGCGGCTATGTCTCACTTCACACTGGAGAGGCACCTGATGCTAATGCATTATTGATCTCAAAAGAGATCGCTGGTCGTGCCTTCGAAGCAGCAAACTGCATCGGTTGTGCTGCCTGCGTCGCTGCCTGTCCTAACGCCTCTGCGATGCTCTTTGTGGCAGCTAAAGTGACTCACCTTGCACTTCTTCCCCAAGGTCAACCAGAGCGAGAACATCGAGTTGTCAAGATGGTCGAGGCGATGGATGCAGAAGGGTTTGGAAACTGCAGTAATCATTATAAGTGCGCAGACGCTTGCCCCAAAGAGATACCTATCTCACTCATCGCTAGATTAAATCGAGAGTTCTTAGGCTCTGCTCTATTGGGAAGAGAATTTGCCGAACAGCCTCATCGTTTTGGTGCGTAATTAGAATAATTAGGGTCAGAGTGTGGTTTATTTAATGTTTTTCCTGATATTATTAAACAGCTCACTGTGGGCTTCTGTTATGAAATAATGCCCCCTGCCTACCGCTCACAGAGCGTGTATAATTAGCCAATGCAGCGCATACGCGAAATCCCATACAACTACACCTCATTTTCTGATCGCGAGATTGTTATCCGCTTTCTGGGGGAAGAGATGTGGGCGGTACTAAATGAGCTGCGTGGTCAGCGCCAAACAGGGCGTTCTGCACGGATGTTATTTGAGGTGTTGGGTGATATCTGGGTGGTGCGCCGTAACCCCTATATTCAAGATGATTTGATTGAGAATCGTAAGCGCCGATCAGCACTGATTACGGCACTAAATCATCGACTTGATCAGATTGTTGCGCGTGCGGATGGCAATGCGCTCGCACTTCAACTTGCTAACAGTGCTAGAGATGCGGTGACTGAGTTTGGGGAGTGGATTGGTTGCCAAGAAAAATTTCGCAAAAAAATAACCAAAGCACTCCTTACTGTTACGCGTGGAGATAATATTCAGTTTGATGGTTTGGCGAGAGTCTCTCATGCGACTGATGCATCGGATTGGCGTGTTGAGTTTCCGCTCTTAGTGGTCACCCCAGATAGTGAAAGCGAAGTGCGTGCCGTGGTCGAAAACTGTATCAAATTAGGTCTAACTGTAATCCCTCGTGGTGGCGGCACAGGCTATACAGGTAGTGCGGTACCGCTCGATGCAGATAGCGTGGTGATTAATGTCGAGCGTCTTGAGAAGATAGGTGAAATCAAAACTGAAGATGGTATCCATACGCTTGAAGTAGAAGCGGGGGTGGTGACGCGTCGAGTAAGTGAGGTAGCAGAGTCACAGGGTCTCGCTTTTGCAGTCGATCCCACCTCACAAGATGCTTCTACTATTGGCGGAAATATTGCGATGAATGCGGGGGGAAAGAAGGCGGTTCGTTGGGGAACCACGCTAGATAATCTTCTCTCTTGGAAGATGGTAACACCGCAAGCTGAGTGGTTAGTGGTTGAGCGGGTTAACCACAACTATGGCAAGATTGATGCGCTTCCTTATGCTGAGTTTTCGGTTCAGCACTTTGCGAAAGATGGGATTACTAAAAAAGGGACCCCAAAAACGATCAAAATACCAGCATCGCAGCTACGAAAGCCAGGGTTAGGAAAAGATGTCACTAATAAGTTTTTAGGCGGCTTACCAGGAGCACAGAAAGAGGGGTGTGATGGTTTCATTACCTCAGCTGTTTTCATCCTTCATCAGCAGTCGCCACATCTGCAGACAATCTGTTTAGAATTTTTTGATCCAGATCTGCATCGGGCTGTTCCCGCAATTGTTGAGACGATAGCGCTGGTCAAAAATAGTCATGGGGTTGTATTGTCAGGGTTGGAGCATCTGGATGAGCGTTATGTCAAGGCGGTAGAGTACAGTACTAAAGCGGCACGCCCAGAGCTTCCTAAAATGGTGTTGTTGGCTGACATAGGTGGTGAAGCGGAAGCGGATCTGCATCAGGTGATGGCGCAGATTGTGGCGGCGACTGAAGCGCGTGGGGGAGAAGGCTTTATTGCGGTGAGTCGTGAGGCGCGTAAAAGCTTCTGGTTGGATCGTTCTCGTACCGCAGCTATTGCGGCTCATACTAATGCATTTAAGATTAATGAAGATGTGGTGATTCCCTTAGATCGTCTTGCAGATTATGGGGATGGTATTGAGAGAATTAATATAGAGCACTCCATTCAGAATAAAGTTGAAGGAGTGAAGGCACTCTCTGATTTAATAAAAAATGAGCTAAAAGCAGAGAGTATCACTTTAGAGGTGGCAGATAGCGATGAGCGTCGAGAGATTATTCTCTCAAAGCAAGCGGCGGCAACGACACTGATAGAGCGTGTCTCCTCGCGATGGCAGAATCTGTTTGACACGCTAGATGATACGGATTCTTTTAGACAATTACAGAGAAGAGAGGTGGTCGTCTCTTGGAAAGATGAGATTGAGCATCCGATGCAAGAGATTTTTTCAGGGAGAGAGTTAACGCCTCTTCGTGATAAGTTTAGTAAGCTCCATGCCAAAGTTAAATCAGAGCGCCTCTTTGTAGCGACCCATATGCATGCGGGTGATGGTAATGTCCATACCAATATTCCTGTCCACTCTAATAACTATGAGATGCTGCAGAAGGCAGAGAAAATTGTGGATCGTATTATGGCGTTGGCGCAGGATCTGGGCGGTGTGATCTCTGGGGAGCATGGTATCGGTCTGACAAAAATAGATTACCTCAAGCCAGCAGAACGAGAGGCGTTTGAGAAGTATAAGCATGAGGTCGACCCTAACGGTAATTTTAATCGCGGCAAACTGATGCCAGGATCAGGGATGGATAACGCTTATACCCCCTCTCTACAACTACTGGCACAGGAGGCGCTGATTTTAGAGGCGAATGAGTTGGCTGATCTCAATAGCGCTATTAAAGATTGTCTGCGCTGTGGAAAATGTAAACCAGTCTGCACAACACATATCCCTGCGGCGAACTTACTCTACTCTCCACGCAATAAAATTTTAGCAACAGGTTTAATGATAGAAGCTGTACTCTATGAAGAGCAGACGCGTCGTGGCATCTCTCTGCGCCACTTTGAAGAGATGAATGATGTGGCTGACCATTGTACGGTCTGTCATCGCTGCCTGACCCCTTGTCCTGTCAATATTGATTTTGGTGATGTTACCATCCAGATGCGCACCATCCTTAAGCGTCAAAATAAGCGTTGGTTTAAGCCGATAGGATGGCTCTCTATGCAGTTTCTGAATGTGACGCACCCAACTCTGATTCGTGGGATGCGTTTGGGGTTGGTTACTTGGAGCTACTCACTGCAGCGTTTGGCACATCACACTGTAAAAATAATGGGGTTCTTAAAGCGAGAGAAAAGACCGATAGCGACAACAGGAAAACCCACCCTGCAGGGGCAGGTTGTTCCGTTTATAGATCGTCCTATGCCAGGAAGTATGGCGCAAAAGTTACCGCGAGCGCTGCTCGGTATTGAGGATAAAAGAACGATCCCTGTTTTACGAAATCCCAAAACAACAACCGCAGAATCAGAGGCGGTCTTCTATTTTCCAGGATGTGGTTCCGAGCGACTCTTTGGGCAGGTGGAGATGGCAGTACTCAGTATGCTCTACGCAGAAAATGTACAGACCGTTCTGCCACCAGGTTATCTCTGTTGTGGCTATCCGCAACGCGCAGCAGGAGACGCAGAAAAGGGAAAACAGATCTCGATGGAAAACCGTATTCTCTTCCACCGCATTGCCAATACGCTTAACTATCTCGACATCAAAACGGTGCTAGTCTCTTGTGGTACCTGTCTGGATCAACTGCTGCAATATGAGTTTGAGAAGATCTTCCCAGGTTGTCGTATTTTAGATATCCACGAATATCTGATGGAGCGCGATGTGGTGCTTCCGCAAAATGAGGGGGCAGAGAGTGAAAACTACCTCTTTCACGATCCTTGCCATTCACCAATGAAAAAATATGCACCGCAGAAAGTGGCAGAGAAATTAACTGAGCGTAGTGTTGCACTTTCAGATCGTTGCTGTGGTGAGTCAGGCACCTTTGCCATAACTCGCCCCGATATTGCTACGCAGGTGAAGTTCAAAAAAGAGCAAACCATGAAGCAAGAGATTGAGAAGTTGGAGAGAGAGAATCAAGGTGTCGTCAAAAAAATCCTCACCTCCTGCCCATCTTGTCAGCAGGGGTTGATGCGCTATCAAGATAGTACGGGACTCGAAGTGGATTACCTCGTTGTAGAGTTAGCGCGAAAACTTCAAGGTGAAGATTGGCAGAAGCAGTTTATAGCACAGGTAGAGAGTGGTGGATTAGAGACGGTTCTATTATAAATTATGAGAGTTACAGTAAAACAACTAGATAAATACCCGTGGATATTGCGGCCTTTCTTCTGGAATCAAAAAAGAAAATATGGTGAAATTCTTAAGCCAGGTCTGTTGTGGGCGAGAGTTCCAAAATTGTTCGCATCAGTAGCTATTCTTTATGGCGCATTGGATAGAAAAAGCTCTCCGTTAAACCCTGTATTGCGTTCATTAGTTACAGTGCGGGTATCACAAATTAATTGGTGTCATTTCTGTGTTGACATCAATTCGGCTACTCTAGCTAAACGATCTGGTTCTTTAGAGAAAGTAGAGAAACTTGCAGAGTGGAAAGAGAGTGATCTCTTTGATGAGAAGGAGAGAGTAGTACTTGAGTACACTGAAGCGGTTACTTATTCAGATCAACAGGTGACTGATGAACTGATGAAACGGCTAAAGATTTTCTTTGATGATGACGGTGTTGTGGAATTAACAGGGCTTATCGCTTTCCAAAATTTGTCCAGCAAATTCAACAGCGCTCTAGATGTGCCAGCTCAAGGATTTTGTCAACTTCCAACACTAGAGTAGACCTTTATCAAGACTTTGGCTTCGACTGCCGCACCCCAGGTTTAGAGACAACCTCTAGGTAGAAGCTATCCAACCCTTCTGAGTCCGCTTTTGAGATATATTTGTTAATTTCAGAGATGTGGATAATCAGCGCGGAAGATTTTTCTGACCCATACATACAGTCAAAGTCCCAGTAGTCAGCGCCCTCAGGGAGCTCTTTTTTATTCTCTCTTTTGACATACTTTTTGACTTCATACTTAATTGCATCAGCAACTCTAGCTCTCTTCTTTTTTGGGTGGGCAAAACTGAATGTTTTTTTCATGATATTTTTTTAACTCCATTAGGTGTTCCTAAGAGCAGTACATCTGCTGGACGCAGTGCAAATAATCCATTAGTCACCACTCCAACAATGTTGTTTAACTTCTGCTCAATTACAGTTGGTTCCATTATTTTAAGATTGCGTACATCGAGAATTACATTGCCATTGTCAGTGGTGAATCCCTCCCTTAGTACTGGTTGTCCACCAATCTGTTTGATAATTTCTCGTGCGACATAACTTTGTGCCATCGGAATAACTTCGACAGGTAATGGGAAATCACCCATAACATCGACTAGTTTACTCTCATCGGCTATACAGATAAATTTATCTGAAACTGCAGCCACTATTTTTTCTCTAGTAAGTGCGCCTCCACCCCCTTTGATCAGGTGAAGTTGATTGTTAGATTCATCCGCACCATCTACATAGATAGACATATTGCTAACGGAATTTAGATTTAATACCTCAATCCCATGTCCACGCAATCGCTCTGCAGTAGCTTCAGAGCTGGCAACTGCCCCTTTTATTTTGCTCTTTATGGTTGCTAATGCATCTATAAAGAAGTTAGCGGTTGAGCCAGTTCCAACTCCTACAATCTCTCCTGGCACAACATACTCTAGCGCTGCTTCGGCAACCGCTTTTTTCATCTCATCTTGAGTCATTTTATTATCCTTTGTAAGCTTAAAAAAATAGAGTGTTTAATATATGAAAATTTCGTACGAAATACTTAACACCAACTTAATAAGGTAAGTATACTTGCATCTATGCCAAAAAAATATATAGAAAAAATATTAAAAGCGCGAGTCTACGATGTTGCTCGTGAAACTCCACTTGAAATTGCACCATCTCTCTCGGAGAGATTACAAAATAGAGTGCTTATTAAGAGAGAAGATCTGCAACCAGTATTTTCCTTTAAGTTGCGTGGTGCCTATAATAAGATGGCATCTCTAACTGATGCTGAATTGAATGCTGGAGTGATCGCAGCTTCTGCGGGTAATCATGCGCAAGGGGTGGCTCTATCTGCGCAACAGATGAAAGTTAAGGCGACAATTGTGATGCCTAAAACAACCCCAGATATTAAGGTGAAAGCGGTGCGTAAGTATGGGGCAAAAGTGGTGCTGGTTGGGGATGCGTATGACGATGCCTATCAACACGCTATGAAGTTGGTTGAAGAGAAAGGGATGACACTGGTTCATCCTTATGATGATCCAGAGGTGATTGCAGGGCAGGGGACGATTGCGATGGAAATTCTGCGCCAGCATCCAGATAAGATTGATGCGATCTTTATTCCAGTAGGAGGAGGAGGTCTTATCGCAGGGATGGCAGCATATCTTAAATATTTAGATCCAGAGATTAGGGTGGTTGGAGTGGAGCCAGAGGATGCTCCAACTCTTCACCACGCATTGGAAAAGGGTCGCAGAGTGATTTTAGATCAGGTTGGAATCTTTGCAGACGGAGTTGCGGTAAAGCAGATTGGTAAAGAGGCTTTTCGTCTAGCAAGAAAGCTTGTTGATGAAGTGATATTGGTTAGCTCGGATGAGATCTGTGCAGCAATAAAGGATATATTTGATGATACGCGCTCAATTGCGGAGCCTGCTGGTGCGCTGGCAGTGGCTGGATTGAAAAAGCATTGTGCTACTAGTGGTGTAAAAGATCAAACACTTATTGCTATTGATAGCGGGGCTAATATAAATTTTGATCGTCTGCGTCATGTGGCAGAGAGAGCGGAGCTTGGTGAGCGTAAAGAGGCATTGCTCGCAGTTACTATTCCAGAACGCCCAGGAAGTTTTAAGCAGTTCTGTACTCTGTTAGGTAAACGGCAGATTACAGAGTTTAACTACCGCTATGCAGATAGTGATAATGCTCATATATTTGTGGGGGTACAGTTGGCAGGTAGTGAGGATCCGCAAGAGTTAATTGAGCGCCTACGAAGTAGAGACTACCCAGTAGAAGATCTATCAGATAATGAGACAGCTAAATTGCATCTGCGCTATATGGTTGGTGGACATAGTCCAAATATGGAGATTGAAAATGGTGACGAACTTCTATACCGTTTTGAGTTTCCAGAACGACCAGGAGCACTCCTTAAATTTTTAACAACTTTGGGGCGTAGATGGAGTATTACTCTCTTTCACTATAGAAATCACGGAGCCGCTTATGGGCGAGTGCTCTGTGGTGTGCAAGTAGCTGATGATGATCATCCAGAGTTTCATACTTTTCTGGATGAGCTCGGATATCACTACTGGGATGAGAGCACGAATCCTGGGTATGAGTTGTTTTTAAAGTAATAGGAGATTAGATTATGAGACCAGCTGAACTACTCTCTCTCTTAGATCTAGAGTACCATAGCGTATCTTCTGGCAACCACACCCCAGTTATGCTCTGGGGGCCACCAGGGGTTGGAAAATCACAGATGGTGGCGCAGATTGCGCAACAGGCAGGAGGAGGGGTGGTGGATATTCGTCTCTCTCAGATGGAGCCGAGTGATTTGCGCGGAATTCCATTTCATAAAAATGGTTTGGTGGAGTGGTCAATACCGGCACTCCTTCCCGATTTAGAGCGCCATGGCGAGTATGGAATTCTGTTTCTGGACGAGATAACTTCAGCACCTCCAACAGTATCTGCGGCAGCTTACCAACTAATTTTGGATCGTAGATTAGGTGAGTATAAAGTTCCAGATGGATGGGCTATATTTGCGGCTGGTAACAGGCAAGGGGACAGAGGTGTGACCTACACTATGCCATCTCCATTGGCTAACCGTTTCTCTCATTATGAAGTTTCTGTTCATCTCGATGATTGGGTAAGTTGGGCGTGGAGTAATAGTATTGATGAGCGAGTAATAGCATTTCTCCGTTTTCGTCCAGAACTACTTTTCGATTTTGATCCAGCTCACAATCCTGTTGCATTTCCAACTCCTCGTTCTTGGGAATTTGCTCATCGCGCACTACAGAAGTTTCAGCAAAAACCAACACTCTTACGGGGAGCGCTTCAGGGATGTGTTGGAAATTCCGCAGGGATTGAGTTTAATGCCTTTGTGGATAATCTACATAACCTTCCTGATATTGATAAAATTTTATTGGGGGAGAGTAGTGAGGTTCCAGCCGAGATAGATCTCCAGTATGCGGTTGCGACAGCTCTAGTTGGCAGAGCAATTAAGGCGCAGGATAGTGTTACGATTGGGAATATCTTAGATTATGCAAAACTATTTCCGCAGCGAGAGATGGGAGTTATGTTGGTTTCTGATCTCCATAGGGCGGTTGGTGAAAAGCTATTCGCCGTTCCTCAGTTTGGGGAGTGGGCAAAAGCGATTGCAGATGTAATGCTCTATGAGTGAGAGTGCTGTTGCTGTAAAGTTAAGCGCAGCACGCACTCGTCTAATTATGGAGCGCCCTTTCTTAGGGGCATTAGTGTTGCGCTTACCTCTAGTTGAAGCAGCTGCATGGTGTAAAACAACAGCTACAGATGCGCGCGCTATCTACTACAACGCAGACTATATATTGGGGTTAGAGCCTAAGCAGGTTCAGTTTATGTTGGCGCATGATGCTCTTCACTGCGCTCTTTCACACTTTTCTCGTCGTCTCCACCGTAATAAACATCGCTGGGATGTCGCCTGTGATTTTGCAATTAATGCGATGTTGTTGGGTGAAAAGATGAGCGCCCCTTCAGATATTCTCTATCTGCCATCTTTTGAGGATATGACTGCAGAAGAGATCTATCCTATGCTTAATGAAGATGAAGATAGGGAACCTGTAGATCAACATATCTATGATGACTACGACTCTGATTCAGAAGATTCTAATTCTGAACAAGGAGACTCGGATCAGATGGAGCCCGGTTCTGGTGGTAATGATAGTTCAGACCAGATTAAAGACTCTTCGGAAGGGAGTAGTTCTGGACAGGATCCAACTCCAGGAGGAGAGTGCCCAGATCCGCTTACTCAACAAGAGATGCAGTCTCTAGAGACTCAGTGGCAACAGCACTTAGCTGGAGCAGCACAGCAAGCTATGCAGGCTGGTAAATTAGATGGCGCGATGGCGCGGTTGATCGATCATTTTTTGCAGCCGCAACTCCCATGGAGGGCTCTGTTGGCTCGTTATATGAGCTCAGTAGCACGAGATGATTATAGTTATCTAAGACCTTCATCACGGCGTGGCGATGGAGCAATTTTTCCAACTCTGCGCAGTGGGCAGGTAGATTTAGTTGTGGCTATTGATAGTAGCGGTTCTGTTTCATTAGAAGAGATTCAAGAATTTATCTCCGAGGTTGACGGATTAAAAGGACAGCTCCGTGCACGAGTAACTCTGTTAAGTTGTGATCAAGCGATAGTGGGAGAACCACAGGTTAGAGAGGCGTGGGAGGAACTAGAGTTTGATCCGAACTGTATTAAAGGTGGGCGTGGCACAAATTTTATCCCTGTATTTGAGTGGTTAGAGAGACAAGATTTGCGACCAACTCTACTCATATACTTTACTGACGCAGAAGGGGTGTTTCCAGAGCTTGAGCCAGCAATGCAAGTGTTATGGTTAGTTAAGGGTAAGGCGGCGGTTCCATGGGGACAGAGAGTTCAGTTGAACTAAAATAGAATAATGCCCTCTTCAGTAGCTATCCCGTCTATAGGCACATCCCAAGCGGCTTGTGCTATTTTATCTACTTCTTGAAATTTGTGTGCTATCCCCAGTAGAAAAGTTCTGCGCCTACTCCCTATAGAGTTCTGCTGTTTAGTAAATGAAAAAGTTCTGTCGTAGTAGCCGCCGCCCATTCCTATGCGTCCTCCATCTCTATCAAATGCTACCAGTGGTACTAAGACTAAGTCAAAGCTCCAGGGAGCAACATTTTTTGGAGGGTATATTGGAGGTTCTAGTATTCCATAACGGTTCGGCTTTAATGTGTCATGCTCGGAGATGCGTTTTAAGTATGGCGCAAACCAGAGGCGGTTACTGTAGAGCTGGTTAAGTACTGGCAGGAAACACTGCTTTCCTCTATCTTGTGCTAACTCTAAAATAGATGCTGGATCTTGTTCACCATTATTTGCAATAAAGCCAGCAATGCGTTTGCTCCGTTTAAATAGTGGGTGTGCAGTAAGGTGGGAGGTGAGCTGTATAGAGTTGAGTTTAATCTCTCTTGTACTTAACTTGCTGCGCTTGCTCTGTATCGAGCTCCGAATTTTTGCATTTTTTGAATTGGTGTCTACCATTAGTACCGGCTGGATCAACGTCCCTGAACCTGAGGTTCAAGGGCGGGTGCAACGATTGAAAGATTAGGCTCCTCGTCTAGCGAGTATGCACACACTATCAATACAGAGGCTCCCTAAGTTGATAGTTAAGGATCAAGGATCGAGTTCCAGTTATCGAGTATTACAGTAGACATAAGTTAGAAGTTACACCTATATTTCATAAGATGCAAGCTGAATAGTTATAATTTTATTAATTTTTGATTAATTTTTGGTTAATTAGTGGGATCAAGTTGGAGTGCAGTTTCAACTCGTCTTCGCAGTTCGCTAAGGGCGCTAGTGACCTCATCCTCATTGACGCTGTGCTCATCTTTAAACTGAACTAGATCATGAGCAATATTTAGAGCCGCCATAATTGCTATTCTGTCATTTCCGACGCTGCTTCCACTATCTCGTATTTTACGCATCTGGCTATCAACAATATCGGCAGATTTCAATAGGTCAGCTTCCTCATCAGCTGGACAAGAGATTGTATACTCCTTTTTCATAATTGTTATTTTAGTTGCCATATACTTTCCATCTCTCTGAATTAAATTTATTCACAGTTATGCCTGTGCTTCTAGTTCACGAACTGTGGTTAGGACTGCACTTACTCTCGCTAGAGCTTTCTGATTCTTATTGAGTAGAAGGTCTCGCTCTTTGACTGTGCTCTGTAGTTCGGAGTGGAGCACTCTATTATCATCTTGCAGGCCGTTGCATATAGATATTAGTTCACTAATCCGTTGCTCAAGTTTTAATGTCTCTTGCTGCCATGGCGCAAGTTTGGTGTCGATTATGTTATTGCTGTTTTCCATTGTTGGTATATTATGCAACAACTCTCAATTAATATCCATCTACTATGCTATAGTTCGCAGCTATGAATGCAAGAGCAGAAGATGTACATAAGATAATTCACCGTGCCAGCGATGTTGCGGTCGAACCATTTGCCCAATCTAGTAAGATCTATGTGGAGGGTGGGTGTGCTGATATACGAGTTCCAATGCGAGAGATAGCGTTGAGCGATGATAGCAAGGTGCATGTCTATGACACCTCTGGGCCATTCTCCGATCCAGATATAAATGTTGATCTGCGTATGGGACTTGATCCTATCCGTGATCCTTGGATTAGAGATCGAGGTGATACGGAGCAGTTAACAGATCTTAGTTCAAAATTTGGGCGTTCTCGTGCAGATGATCCTGAGTTGAGTGCGCTGCGTTTTCACCAATCGAGAAAACCTCGTCGAGCAGTGAACGGTAAAAATGTTAGCCAGATGCACTATGCGTTACAGGGTATTATTACTCCAGAGATGGAGTTTGTGGCGATTCGCGAAAATCAGAAGCTGGAAGCGGTAACCAGCCCAGAGCTGTTGCAGCAACATCCCGGCGATTCGTTTGGCGCATCTATCCCCAAGAAGATTACTGCAGAGTTTGTGCGTGATGAGGTGGCACGAGGAAGAGCCATAATCCCCGCTAACATAAATCATCCAGAGCTTGAGCCTATGATTATTGGGCGCAACTTTTTAACCAAAATAAATGCCAATATTGGGAACTCTGCTCTCGGCTCCTCAATTGAGGAGGAGGTTGAGAAGATGGCGTGGTCGATTCGCTGGGGTGGAGACACTGTAATGGATCTATCTACAGGTAAGAATATTCATGAGACTCGCGAATGGATTGTGCGCAATTCACCAGTCCCTATAGGTACCGTTCCAATTTACCAAGCGTTGGAGAAGGTTAACGGAATTGCCGAAGATCTAAGCTGGGAGATTATGCGAGATACTCTTATAGAGCAGGCGGAGCAGGGAGTTGACTACTTCACTATTCATGCTGGTTTGCGCCTTCACCATGTCCCAATGACAGCTAAGCGAATGACTGGAATTGTTTCGCGCGGAGGCTCTATTATGGCGAAGTGGTGCTTGGCGCACCATGAAGAGAGTTTTCTCTATACCCACTTTGAAGATATCTGCGAAATTATGCAAGCGTATGATGTCTCATTCTCATTAGGTGACGGACTTCGTCCAGGCTCATTGGCTGATGCTAATGATGAGGCGCAATTTGGAGAGCTGGAGACTTTAGGTGAGCTTACCAAGATAGCCTGGAAGTATGAAGTACAGACTATTATTGAAGGTCCAGGACATGTTCCAATGCATATGATCAAAGAGAATATGGAGAAGCAGTTAGAGGCGTGTGGCGAAGCGCCGTTCTATACTCTCGGCCCTTTGGTAACTGATATTGCGCCAGGTTACGATCATATCACCTCTGCAATTGGTGCGGCGCAGATAGGTTGGTATGGAACTGCGATGCTCTGCTATGTTACCCCTAAAGAGCATCTTGGTCTTCCTGAGAAGGAGGATGTAAGAGAAGGGATAGTAACCTATAAGATAGCAGCTCACGCAGCAGATCTTGCGAAGGGGCATCCTGGAGCGCAGGTGCGTGATAACGCTATGAGTAAGGCGCGTTTTGAGTTTAGATGGTTAGATCAATTTGCGCTCTCTTTAGATCCAGAGCGCGCTGTAGAGTATCACGATGCAACTCTTCCTAAAGAGTCAGCAAAAGTATCTCACTTTTGTTCAATGTGTGGACCAAAATTTTGCTCAATGAAGATTAGTCAAGAGGTCAGAGATTATGCTGCTAAACAGGAGCAAGATAATCTAGAGACAGAAATGGATAAAAAGTCTGCAGAGTTTAAGGCATCTGGCAGCCATATTTATAGTTGAATAGTTTAATTTTATAGCTTAATTTTACGGAACTCACTCATGCTGTTGATGATAGATAACTATGACTCTTTTACTTATAACTTGGTCCAATACTTTGGTGAGCTAGGGGCAGAGGTTGAAGTTAGGCGTAATGATCAGATCACAGTAGATGAGGTTCGTGATTTAAAGCCAGCCCGAATTGTAATTTCTCCCGGACCGTGCACTCCTGATCAGGCAGGTATCTCATTAGAGTTGGTGCAAAAAATGGCTGGCGAGTTGCCCATTATGGGGGTCTGTCTAGGGCATCAAACTATCGCGCAAGCGCTTGGCGCTAATATTATTCACGCCAAAGAGATTATGCACGGTAAAACCTCAATGATGCATCACAACAATAGCGGACTGTTTAAAGGGCTTCCAAATCCAATGGAGGCGACCCGTTACCACTCTCTCGTAGTTGATCAAGCAACTCTATCCGATGAGTTTGAGGTGACTGCTTGGACAGAAAATGCAGATGGTAGCAGAGATGAAATTATGGGAATTCGTCATAAAGATCTCGATTTAGAGGGTGTTCAGTTTCACCCAGAGTCAATTCTTACAGTAGATGGGCACGCACTGCTTAAAAACTTTTTGTGAACTTTTAAGTCTTTGTTTATTTCTGGTGTTGGTAAATTATAGAGAGAATGGTGGTGTCTAAAAAATTAATTATAGCAGGTAAATTGTAAATCTAAAAATGGAGAGATGATGAGGATGAATATAAAAAATAAATGTAAGTTATCAGTTGTAGCTGTTGCTATATCCGTAATTTTATTGATGAGCAGTACTAATAGCTATGCCCAAAATTCAGATTCTGAAGAAGTTAGTGTCAATGATTTAAGTGGTATACAGGAGCAGTCAATAGTATTTGAAAGCTCCTCAGAGATGACGAGAGATGCTATTAACGCTTTTGCTAAAAACCTTAAGATTGAATTTGGTGAGGAAGATAGTAAAGGTAGAACATTTTATCACGCAAGCAAATCTGTCCCTGTCGATATAACTAATCCTCAGTGGGCGAAGTATAGGGTAATTGCCTACAAGAAAGCTTTTAATAAAATTAAGCAAGACTTTTTAGAGGCGAGTTATGGGGAAATTGCTGGGGATACTTTAACGGAGTATTTTAGTGATGACTCTGATAATAGAATGGACTTTCCTAAGGAGAGTGATCCTAGAGCGAAGTCAAAAATATCTGAGATCTTTGATAAAGTAGTGGCTTTATCTGGTGCAAAGCTGGATGCGGCTCTTAAAGATTTAGATATAGATCCATCCGCATATGATGCACTTCCTGTAGAGGCAAGAAAAAAATTATTTAAAGATAGCTTTACTGAGAAATCAGTTAAAAAATCTGCGGGATCATTGGCAGGATTAATGGTGATCAAAACATTTGAAGGGAAAGATTCTAAAGGGGGTTATACGATTGGGGTCGTTGCGATGTATAAAAAATCCTTGAAGCAGTTGGCGATGGATATTGCTAAAGGTCGTGAGCCGATGTTAACCAAAAAAAGTGGTCAAGGTAAAATGGTTAGCTCATATATCCCAGCCAATAAAAAATCTTTATCTCAATCTTTTGGGGTTCGTTTAGTTTTTGATGAAAATAACTCTCCAGCACTGATCTCATATGGTCAGTGGTCTTATATGTATAAGGGGAAAAGTCAAAGAAAAATAGATAGAGGCTATGAGCATGCGCTTAAAAAGGCTAAAACAGAGTCACAAAAGCAGATAGCCCAGTTTATGAAATCGACGGCTCAATTTAAAGAGATGGAGGAGACTAGTGCGATAGAAGAGGAGACTGCTATCTTAAATCCAACCGATGGAGTGGTTCGTAGTGAAGATATGAGCTCAATGATTGATAAAGTATCTTCAACAATGAAAGTGCAATTTAAAGCTGACTTAAAAGGGATTAAAGTTAAAAAAAGAGAATCCTACAAGCACCCGAGTGGGCATGAGATAGTGATGGTGGTCTCTGTTTGGAGTCAAAAAAATGTAGATCAAACAGATGGCATTAGAAATTTCAAACATCAAAAAAGAGCACCAGCAATAGAGCGGAGAGCAGTGCCTAAGATAACAGAAAAATCAACAGTGGAAGAGGGTGTTGGCATGGATTTGGACTTTTAAGAAAGGAGATATTAAGAGATGATATTTAGAATATTTAGAGTTTTTAGTATTGTTTTACTGCTTATATTTGCAGCTCAATCTTATGCAGCAACGGTGAGAGTTAATTTTGAAGTTCCATATAGTACAAAAACAGAAAGAGCAGAAGGGAATAGTACTGTAAAAACGGTTGTTGAGGTTCCCTATAAGCCGCAAGGAGGCTTTTGCTTGGGAGCATGTGATCATCCATCCAAAGATGATCTTAAGGCTAAGACAGATAAGGTTACATCAGGTTCCAATTTGACGCTATGGCGTGCTTACCTTGCCAAAATGCCCTCATCAAATATTTCACAGAAAGAGACGGAAGCACGCAAGAGAATTGATGATTTAGTCTTTGATATATCTGTCGAGCATGAGCTTGTAATAGCAGATAAAATGATCGTTTTTACGTTAAGAGGTAAAATCAATAATAACTTAGTTGATCAAATATCGGGTTATGAGCCTTCTGAAGAGGATCTTTCAAAAGCAAGATTTTTGGCAGAACAGAAGATATTAGATAAGTATATTTCTAAACTTGATTCATCAAAGACTTCGCAGGTTGAAAAACAGAAAAATAATATTTATAAGCGTGTAGGTGATCTTATCTCAGAGCTGTCTGTACGCGGGCATCGTGTGATTAGTGATAGAAAAGTAGTGGAGTATGCAATTAAGGCATCTGTGAATGATAATCTTTTTTCGGAACTGCTTTTCCCATCATCAGAGCAGAGCGCAACCGGTGAGGGAAGTCTGTTTGGTTTCTTGATTCTTCCTCGTGTTCAGAGTCATATCTTAACCTATGATGCAACGATTAAAAAAAGAGGTGAAGAAGCTGAAGGATCAACTAATGAGGCGCAGAATAATGAGTCTATGACAGAGAGTGATAGTGGCATTGAAGAGTATGAGAGCAGCGCTAGTAAGAAGCGCAGAGTAGCCTCTACAACAAAATCTGGCTCCTCAAAACAACAGATGCAAACTTCATCTTGGAGGTTGGGTAATGTGCAGACAGTTGATGCTCAAATTAACCGATATTTAACAGACTCAGGTTTTGAAACTGTAGAGTTTAATGATATTGTATCGGAGTGTGGCGCAGAAGAACTTTCGGCTGAAGGAGTTCGGGATGTTGTGGTCTCCTCACAGTCTGGAACTTATCCAAAAAAATATGCACGAATGATCAAGAGCGCATTAAGAGAGTGCGAAGTAGACTATTTTGGGCAAGGTGTGATGGATGTTCATAGTATTAAGGCAGACAGGGGAACAGGTGGTGTAAGTGCTCAGGTTAAAGTGCAAATAACTGTAAAAAATTATGCCAAGAGAATGCCGCGTAAAGTAGCTAGTATGTCTAAAAATTTTGATGGACTTGGTATGAGTCAAGATGCTGCAATTGATGCTGCAATTGAAAAAGCATCCAAGCATGTGGTTGATATTATCTTAACTCAGATCAGGAAAAAAGGGATACGCTAAATGATAAAGCACTATCTAACGATCTGTTCTGCAATTCTGTTCTCTTATTTGATCACTTCACCTCTGTTGGCGTCTAGTGTTGAATTTGTAACAGTCACCACATTTGGTGTAGGAGTCAGCAAAAAAGATGCAGTACAGGATGCTATTATTTCAGGTCTGGAACAGATTAATGGGCAGGTGATGTCTGTAAAAGAGAGAGCAGCTATTCAAAGCGTTGTCTCCTATGAGGATGGTGTTGAGCATGAGAGTGGGCGTGAAGAGCTTAGTCAAGATGTCTCATCCAGGACTAGCGGAATAGTGCGTAGTTATAAGCCACTCTCTTTCGAGCCGATAGATAATGGCGGATTAGAAGCTACGGTTGAGGTAACTGTGGCAGTTCTCAAACAATCAAAGCAGATGAAGCGAACGAAAATAGCTGTAGTTGCTGGGAATAGGACAGATATAAACACTAAACAGGTGAGTAAGAATATTGCTAGATTGCTCACTGCCAGTAGGAAATTTGCAGTCTTAGATCGTGAAAACAGTGCAGTGATTCAGCAAGAGTTGAGCAGAATTAAAAAAAATGGCTCTATTGCTGATATGGTAAGAGTTTCATCAGCCGCATCGCCTGATTTATTAGCTATTATCCATACTGAACTGATCGAGCTAAATAGTAAAAAAGATGATTTGATCGCCACGCTGGAGATTATTGATTACTCTACTAGACAAATTAAGTTCTCGCAAAAAAAGAGAATACGCCTAAAAAAAATGGACTCATCTAGTAAAACAGATAGAAAGGTCGCTCTTCTATCCAAAAAACTCTACCAATCACTTATAGAGAAAGTATCTCAACCAGTCGTTATTGGAGGAAGTCCTGAAAAGATTACTATTGGGCAAGGGGCAGACTTTTTTACTGTAGGAGATATTGTGTTGCTACAGAGAAAAGGCGAACAGTTATTGGATAAATATACTGGCGAGAGTCTGGGGGCAGAGCTTACATCGGTTGGTAAGGCAGAGATTATCTTTGTAAATCCTAATATCTCAATTGCGCTATCTGATGATTATGGTATGGAGATCAACAGTCAAGATATTGTTGAGCGGAGAATTGTTGTAACCAAACGGAAGAGCACTACTAAATCAGTCGAAAAAATGAAAAAATCAATTAAGGGTTTTTTAGATGATATTTGACTAAAAAGAGTCTATATACTTTATTAATGATAAAAATATTAAACCATAATATTAAGGAGAAGATAAATGAAACATTCTAATACATTAAAGGCAGCCGTATTTTTTTCAGTCGGACTATTGCCAGCAACAGCGGCTCTTGGGTTTGGTTTTGGCGACTTTGCTAAGCAAATGCAAGAGGCAACGAAAGGAATTAGTGGCGGCAGTAATCAGAATGGTGGCGGAAGTAATCCATTTGGAGGGATGATGCCATCGATGAGTCAGCAAAAAACCTCTAATCAAACAAATTCTGCAAGTACGGGAAACCGCTGGATAGAAGATTCATGCCGTGGAATTTTTGGATCAAGCTACAAAAAAGTTGATCTTGGAGGCGCGCCAGAAGAGATTGTGAGTAAGTACTTTATCACCTCTCCAGATCTTGAGCAGAGACTTTATGAAGGAATCAATACATACCATACAGGCTCATTTAATCAGCTAAGCAGAAAGCTTATTGATGACCTAGAGACAAACAAAGCAAAAAGAATGGCAGAAGCATTCAAGTCTAATCCATCGATAGAGATGCTTGCTCAGGTGATTCGTCAGTCTGAAACAGCTGACTCTTATGAGCAAACTGGAGACTATGGTGGAGGTAGCCCCTCGGTAAGAACCGAGATGAAAACAGTCTTAGCACTGATTATGTTGCAATACCCTGATTTATTGAAAAACAAGCAAGATCCAGTGGAGATATTGAAGAAGACTAGAATGAAATATTCTAAATTAAGTTCAGTCATGTTGGCACGCTTTCATTATTATGGAGATTATCAGGATGAAAATATTGATGCATTCTCAAACTATATTGCAAATGGAAGCGGTATAAAATCTGCAGACTCTGCAATTGTTCTGGCTATGCAAGAGCGCCCTAATTGGAAAATGAAAAAACAGTATGAGGGGTTAATGAAGCAGAGCCAAGAGATGCAAAAATCTCTTAACCGCCAAAAACAGAAAGCATCAGGTTCAAGTATTAAAAAACGCGCTCTGCAGCTAATGGAGAAAGGTTTAGAGATTGACGCACTCACTGCATCAGCTTTTGGAGCAGGAGATGAAATTGCAAAAATCAGGGCAACTGGAACTTTGATGGAAAAGGAGGCAGGTGGAGAAGATAACTTAATTGAGATCAAGGCTAGCCAAAATGCAGACTCTGCAAAAATCATTGAGAAGCATCTGGCGGCAAAAAATAGTTTGAGCGGATCCTCCAAGAAAAAGTTTGAAGAGGCCAATGCACTGCGTGTCAAGAATCATGCTGAATTGGTATCCTTGCAAGGGGCTGTTGCAGTTAAGTTCTTTACCGAAGGGTTAGGTGAGGCATTGAACTCTGGACCATACATTAATCAATACTTCAGAGATTCATGTAAAACCACAATGATGTCTATTCAGTTTGCTGAAAATATAGGTGTAGTTACTCCAGTACAGCAAGCAGAAGATCTAGCGGATGAGCTGTAATAAAAAAGACGGTATGGTTGATAGAAGGAAGTTTCTTGCGCTAACTGGAGGCTCGCTCATTCTTGCTTTTGGCGGAGGGCGGATAGTAACCGCGTCATCAAAGGGGCAAGCTGGGCACGAAGTGATATGGGGAGGCTTGGGGTTTAACCGTCCAGCAATGGATGTGAAGCAAGATTTTCCTCTGCTACATAGAGCTATTGATGAGTTAGGTGGATTTCCTGCTGTGAGGAAAGGATTTATTGAACAATTGAAAGAGAACTATCATGGAGAGGGAGTGAATGATGATTCACGGAAAATGAGTCTCGCTGATGTAGAGGGTGCCCTAATTTTTCAAGTCGCTTTTGATGATGAGTATCTCAACAGGATACCAAGCGGATTCTCCGACAGTAATCAGGAGCATCTAACTATCTACCTTTATGCGCAGGCACAGATACTCTATTTGAAAGGCCCTGATAGTAGTGGTGAGGGTGGAGAGATACGAGTGTTATATAGTTTTCCATTTAGGGTCTCTCGTGCTGGCGCCTCTGTAGTCGATGATGTTAAATATCGTACAAGGCTCACTGCGGATGCACTGATGAGAGATCAGGCCTCATTAATAAACATCTTTGGAGAGAAGGTGGTTAGGAAAGAATTTAGCGAGAATAGTATTAAGGAAGTTAAGGCTATCCAGGTGTCATCCGTAGAAATCTCCACACATGCGAAAGAGAAACTAAAAGAGCTCAGTTTGACTAGAAATTTAGATAATATGTTTTGGGGGCAAACCTTCAGCAGCTCTCTTGCTATGAGCGCAAACATCTCGATGGTGCCATACAGGAGTAATGATACACTTGGCATCGATGTACTTGCAAAAAGGTTTGATGAAAGTTCAAAACTACTCGCAATGGCAGCAGGTTTAGAAAAAAACAGAGAAAATCAAGATTACTTGGTTGAGTTGACAATCCATAAAATATTACGCAAGCCTAATGGCTCAAGTACAACTAATGTACTCTACTCCAGAGGAATGTCTATCTATGTCAAGGTGATTGATAACAACTTTGGAGAGATAGTATTCAATAAAAAAATCTATCTTATTGAGTCCCATGAACTACCCAAGCATAATTTTTCTTTGATCCAACAGTATGATGAGAAGTATCTCACTCAGATAGTAATCAAGTTATTTGATCTGTTTGGGGAGGGGGTAATGAGTGAGGATCGTTCAATTCTTAAAAAGATAGGAATAAAAGAAGAAGATATGGTTCAAGTCTCTGCACTGAGAAAGTTATTGTTACAGTGTAAATATAAATAAAATATTTGAAATAATTAAGGATTACTGGGTATAAAATACATCTATTCTATTATAGATGTATTACTCCTTTAAGATTGAATCCAAGGTTGAATACACGGGTAGTAAATATAGCTAAATAAAAAGGTAAATAAGATATATGAATATTCAGAGAGCGATTGATAGAGTTATTGATAAGCGTGATCTCACTGAGGATGAGATGCAGTCGGTGATGCGTACTATTATGGGAGGAGAGGCTACCCCTGCGCAGATTGGCGGATTTTTAATTGGTTTACGGATGAAGGGTGAGACTGTTGATGAGATCACCGCAGCAGCAGCGGTGATGCGTGAGCTTGCTACTCCAGTAGCTGTTTCAGGGGACTATATGGTCGATACGGCTGGTACTGGCGGAGATGGTGCTAAGACCTTTAATATCTCAACTGCCGCTACCTTTGTGATTGCGGCTGCGGGAGGGCAAGTTGCTAAGCATGGGAATCGCTCTATATCAAGTAGCTCTGGCAGTGCTGATCTGCTAGAGGCTGCTGGAGTGAAGTTAGATGTTACGCCCGAACAGGTGGCAACCTGTATTGATGAATTGGGAGTAGGTTTTATGTTTGCACCGATGCACCATAGTGCAATGAAGCATGCCATCGGTCCGCGCAAAGAGATGGCAGTGCGTACGATCTTTAATCTGCTTGGGCCGCTTACCAATCCAGCAGCAGCGCCCAATCAGATTATCGGAGTGTTTGATAAGGGGTGGGTCGAGCCGTTAGCGCAGGTGCTTAAAAAGTTAGGAAGCAACCATGTGATGGTGGTGCATGGCGAGGATGGTTTGGATGAGATTACAGTCAGTGGAGAAACCTATGTGGCAGAGTTGAAGCAGGGCGATGTTACAACTTATACGATCTCTCCTGAGCAGTTCGGGATTGCGGTTTCGTCACTTAGCTCGCTGTCGGTGACAGGTGCTGCAGAGAGTCTGCAGATGGTTAGTGGAGTGCTAGATGGTGAGGTGGGCGCGGCTAGTGATATTGTTGCGCTTAATGCGGGTGCCGCCATCTATGTCGCAGGGCTAGCGGAAACTCTTGAGGATGGAGTTTCTCGTGCACAAGAGGTTCTGTCAAGTGGTGATGCAAAGTCTAAGCTCGATGCGCTTGTCGTATGTAGTAATAGATAGTAATAGATAACTGATTATGAATAGACCAGATATCCTCAATAAGATTCTCTTGCGCAAAGATGAAGAGATCGCGCTACGCTCATCCTCAATCTCGCTACAGGATGTTGAAGTAATGGCTCTTGATGCGATACATAGTAATCCTGTGCGCGGTTTTGTTGCAGCAATGCAGCGGCGTGTTGCAGATGGTGAGGCGGCAGTTATTGCGGAGATTAAGCGAGCTTCACCAAGTAAGGGGCTGTTGCGAGAAAATTTTGTACCATCTGAAATTGCACAGAGTTATGAGTATGGTGGGGCAGCCTGCCTCTCGGTGTTAACTGACGTTGATTTTTTTCAAGGTGCGGATCAGTACCTGATAGAGGCGCGCGAATCGTGCAAGCTTCCAGTAATCCGTAAAGATTTTATTGTCTCACCTTACCAAGTGTATGAGGCGAGAGCTATGGGTGCTGACTGCATCCTTCTGATTGTTGCAGCGTTAGAGGATGGTCAGATGCAGGAGTTAGCAGCACTTGCGGAAGAGCTCGAGTTGGATGTTTTGATTGAGGTGCACGATAAAGGGGAGCTGGAGCGCGCGCTGCCATTAGAGCTTGCCTTGATGGGGATTAATAATCGCAATTTACGCACTTTCGAGACTTCGTTGGAGACAACGATTGAGTTGTTGCAAGATATTCCAGAAGAGATAATTGTAGTTACAGAAAGTGGTATTAATGCTCGAGAGGATGTTATTAAAATGCGTGATCATAATGTGAATGCATTCTTAGTGGGTGAAGCGTTTATGCGGGCAGAAGAGCCTGGAGAGCAGTTAAGATCTCTTTTTTATTAGATTAAATATAGTAGGAGTTAAATTATGACAAAGATGAAGTCAACAGTACGCTGGACGGATGGGATGCAGTTTGTGGGAGAGACTGATAGTGGGCACTCTATTGTGATAGATGGTGCGGAAGCGGTCGGTGGAAGAAATAGTGGGATGCGCCCTATGGAGATGGTACTTCTTGCTGCAGGAGGATGTACCGCAATGGATGTGGTCTTTATTCTTAAACGAGCGCGCCAACCACTGGATGATTGTTGGATTGAAGTTGAAGGAGATCGAGTTGAAAATGTTCCAAAAGTTTTTGAGAATATCCATCTCCACTATGTGATTGTGGGGAGTGGGCTTGATGAGGGCAAAGTGGAGCGAGCTGTAAATATGTCGGCGGACAAGTATTGTTCGGTCTCTCATATGTTGAAAGAAGCTGTCAAAATCACCCATGATTATGAGATTAGAGAGTCGTAATAAAATAAATATATAATTTTAGTTGACAACGAGAGTAAATACGTGGAGAATACGCCCTCTTGTTTTTTTGGAGGGGTTGCAGAGCGGCCAAATGCAGCAGACTGTAAATCTGCCTCCTATGGATACGGTGGTTCGAATCCACCCCCCTCCACCAAATTAGCGGGTGTAGTTCAACGGTAGAACTTCAGCCTTCCAAGCTGACTATGTGGGTTCGATTCCCATCACCCGCTCCATAAATATAGGTTGGACTGAGTTAGTGAGTAGTTGATGTAAGTTTTGTAAAGTAGTGTGCTCATATAGCTCAGTCGGTAGAGCACTTCCTTGGTAAGGAAGAGGTCACCGGTTCAAATCCGGTTATGAGCTCCATAATTTATTGGTTGTGTATTGTTGTTTAGATTGATTGGTTGCGTATTGTTGAATAGTTAGCGCTTAATGATTGGTGTTGGGTAATTTGTAATTTTATCAATTTAAGTGTAAAGTATGCGATTCAGTTTTTAATTGTAAACGAAGTATAGAGGATATAGGTATGTCTAAAGAGAAGTTTGAAAGAACCAAACCACATGTAAATGTAGGAACAATCGGCCATGTAGATCATGGTAAAACTACCCTAACTGCAGCAATTACTAAGGTAATGGCAGAAGCGCAAGGTGGCGAGTTCAAAGATTACGCAGACATCGATAATGCTCCAGAAGAGCGCGAGCGTGGCATTACAATTGCAACAGCCCATGTAGAGTATGAGACTCCAAACCGTCACTACGCACATGTTGATTGCCCAGGTCATGCTGACTATGTTAAGAATATGATTACAGGAGCTGCTCAGATGGACGGAGCAATCCTAGTAGTATCAGCAGCTGACGGCCCAATGCCTCAGACTCGTGAGCATATTCTTCTATCTCGTCAGGTAGGTGTACCGCATATCATCGTATACCTAAATAAAGCAGATCAGGTTGATGACGAAGAGTTGCTAGAGCTAGTAGAGATGGAAGTTCGTGAGTTACTAGATGCCTACGACTTCCCAGGTGATGATACTCCAATCGTAACTGGATCAGCACTTAAAGCGCTAGAGGGAGACGAAAGTGATATAGGTGTTCCATCAATAATCAAGCTAACAGAGGCGATGGATGAGTATTTCCCAGAGCCAGAACGCGCAATTGACGGCGCCTTCATTATGCCAATCGAGGATGTATTCTCAATCTCAGGTCGTGGAACAGTAGTAACTGGACGAATTGAGCGTGGCATCGTAAATGTAGGTGAAGAGGTAGAGATTGTAGGAATTAAAGATACAGCAACTACAACCGTGACAGGAGTAGAGATGTTCCGCAAGCTTCTAGATCAGGGAGAGGCTGGAGACAATGTAGGAATTCTACTTCGTGGAACAAAGCGAGAAGAGGTTGAGCGTGGGCAGGTTCTATCAAAACCAGGATCAATCAATCCACATACAAAATTCGAAGCAGAGATCTATGTACTAAGTAAAGAGGAGGGTGGAAGACATACTCCATTCTTCACTAACTACCGTCCACAGTTCTACTTCAGAACCACAGATGTAACCGGTGCAGTAGATCTACCAGAGGGAACTGAGATGGCAATGCCAGGAGATAACCTAAAAATTATCGGCAGCCTAATCAACCCAATCGCAATGGATGAGGGGCTTCGCTTCGCAATTCGTGAGGGTGGTCGTACTGTTGGATCTGGTGTTGTTACGAAAATAATTGAATAAAGCGTTATTGGGTAACATAAAATAGTAAATCATATACTAGGGCGTGGCTCGTATTTACGAGCTACGCCTCAGTTTTGAGGTGAAAAGAATAAAAGGCCAGTAGCTCAACTGGCAGAGCAGCGGTCTCCAAAACCGCAGGTTGGGGGTTCGATTCCCTCCTGGCCTGCCATTTATTCAGTCAATAGTAGTGCGGTAAGTTGAGAAGTGTAATAGTAATTTATAAGTCTAAAGAGAAAGAAAGATAATAGTGATGTCAGACAAAATTAAAATGTTTATTGCAATAGTAGTATTAATGTCAGGAATGGCAGGATTCTACATGTTATCAGAATACTCTACTTTAATACGCACGCTAGGGCTGTTAGTTTTAGTTGGAGTCAGTGGTGCAATTGCACTACAGACGGAGAGCGGTCAGGCCGCATGGGGGTTTGTTGCAGGAGCTAGATCTGAGGCACGCAAAGTTGTCTGGCCAACGCGCAAAGAGACCACTCAGACAACTTTGATGGTTGTGGTGATGGTTGTGATTGTAGGTATTTTGCTCTGGCTACTCGATATGGGGTTAGTTTGGGCAGTTAGAGTGTTTACTGGAACTTAATGGAATTAATTAGATTATGGCAAAGAGATGGTATGTAGTACACGCCTACTCAGGGTTTGAGCATAAAGTCTCGCGTGCGATAAGAGAGCGTATTGAGAGAGAGGGAATGGAAGATCTTTTCGGAGATATTCTGGTTCCGTGTGAAGAGGTGGTAGAGATGCGCCCTGATGGCAAGAAGCGCAAAAGTGAGCGAAAATTCTTTCCAGGTTATGTGTTGGTTCAGATGGAGATGGAGGATCGTGCTTGGCATCTAATTAAGGATACTCCTCAGGTGATGGGGTTTATTGGCGGAACTAAAGATCGTCCGGCTCCAATTACCGACAAAGAAGCAGATAATATTCTGCAGAGAATTCAAGAAGGAATTGAGAAGCCAAGACCTAAAGTACTTTATGAGGCTGGTGAGATGGTTAGAGTTGCAGATGGTCCATTCGCCGACTTTAATGGTACGGTGGAAGAGGTTAATTATGAGAAGAGCAAGCTTACTGTATCAGTACAAGTATTTGGTCGTTCTACTCCAGTTGAGCTGGATTTTGGGCAGGTCTCAAAAGGTTAAAGGTTTAATTCATAACCTTAACACTTAGTCAGAGTGTTTGGGTAGATAGTAAACGGGGAGCTAAGAGGACTCTACTTAAGGAGTTCTCTAGTGTTTGAACCCATATTAGGAGAAGTAACATGGCAAAGAAAATTGAGGCATATATCAAGTTGCAGGTTTCTGCAGGTGAAGCCAATCCAAGTCCACCGGTAGGTCCAGCTTTGGGTCAGCACGGAGTGAATATTATGGAGTTCTGTAAAGCATTTAATGCTGCTACTCAGAGCTTAGAGAAAGGGATGCCAGTTCCTGTAGTAATTACAGTATATAGTGATCGTAGTTTCACCTACATTACTAAAACTCCACCAGCATCAATTCTACTGAAGAAAGCGGTAGGGATTAAGTCTGGAAGTGGCGAGCCAAATATGAATAAAGTTGGAACAGTAACTCGTGCTCAATTAGAGGAGATTGCAGCTACTAAAATGGCAGATCTCAATGCTAATGATATGGATGCTGCTGTACGTATCATCGCTGGTAGTGCGCGGAGTATGGGTCTAAATGTTGAAGGTGTGGAGGGGATGTCATAATGGCTAAACTTACAAAAAGAGCAAAAATTATTGTTGAAAAAGTTGAGATTGGTAAGCAGTATATTGCAACCGAGGCATTTGATCTCCTGAAAGAGCTAGCTACTCTGAAATTTACAGAATCTGTTGATGTAGCGGTGAATCTAGGAATTGATCCTCGTAAGTCAGATCAAGTAGTGCGCGGCGCTACTCTTATGCCAAATGGTACTGGTAAAACAGTTCGTGTTGCAGTTTTTGCACAAGGTGCAAATGCTGATGCGGCGAAAGAGGCTGGTGCTGATGTTGTTGGAATGGACGATTTGGCAGAGACAATTAAAGGTGGCGATCTAAACTTTGATGTAGTTATTGCCTCTCCAGATGCTATGGGTGTGGTTGGTAAGCTTGGACAGATTCTTGGACCACGTGGATTGATGCCTAACCCTAAAGTAGGAACAGTAAGTCCAGATGTTGGTGGCGCAGTTACCAACGCAAAATCTGGTCAGGTTCGTTACCGTGTTGATAAGGCTGGAATAATTCACTGCTCAATAGGTAGTATTGATTTTAGTGCAGATAAATTGATTGGGAATTTACAGGCGCTATTGGTTGATCTTAATAAGAAAAAACCAAGTGCTGCAAAAGGTGTATATATAAAGAAAATTACTGCATCTACAACTATGGGTCCAGGACTTGTATTGGATCAGAGTTCATTAGAGAGCTCAACTAGTTAAAAGAATATTGGCTCTATAGGCTCTCTGCTGTTTTATAGATAGTCTATAGTCGTCAAAGACCGTGGGTTCTGGTTCGCCAGTTTAATGGGTAGTTATTTTCCCGCCGACGCAGATGGTGCTAAAGCATATTAAAGTTTAAAAATGGATATTTGCTGTTGTACCGTAGGGTGAGGGGTTGAAGCTTTGAATAAGCTTAGGCTCCTCTTTATTGTAGGAAATATAGTAAATTAAATTCTATATTTCTCTATTTTTTAAAAGTAAGGAGAAGTGTACATGGCATTAAATCTTGAACAGAAAAAAGCCGTTGTCGCAGAAGTCAATGAAGTAGCAGCTTCTGCACTCTCCGTTGTTGCGGCTGAGTATCGTGGACTCACCGTGGAAGAGTTGACCGAGTTGCGAGTCAAATCTATAGACGCTGGTGTGAAGATACGAGTAGTTAAAAACTCGTTGGCACGAAAAGCGTTTGCAGAGACTGGTTTCGCATGTATGAATGAGGTTTTAACAGGCCCCATAATTCTTGGATTTTCACAAGAAGATCCAGGTGGTGCAGCTCGGGTAATGAAAGATTTTGCTAAAGATCATGATAAGTTTGTTGTTAAAGGACTATCTTTAGGTGAAACTTTTATGGATCCTTCCCAGTTAGCCACAGTTGCAAGCTTGCCAACTTACGATCAAGCAATTTCTCAGTTGATGAGTGTTATGAAAGCACCTATCGAGAAGTTTGTTCGTACATTGGTAGCACCTCATACTAAGGTGGTGCGTACCATCTTGGCAGTGAAGGATGCAAAAGAGGCAGCGTAATAACGGTTAAGAAGTTAAGTGAAAGCTAAGTTAATATTTTAGTAATAAGAGTATTAACAATAAGTATGTAATTAAATTATAGGAGCAGTAAAATGGCAGTAAGCAAAGATGATATTTTAGAGGCAATCTCTAATATGAGCGTAATGGAAGTCGTAGAGTTGATTTCTGATATGGAAGAGAAGTTTGGAGTTACAGCAGCTGCAGCAGTAGCAGTAGCAGCACCAGCTGGCGGTGATGCTGGCGGTGCAGTTGAAGAGCAGACTGAGTTTGATGTGGTATTGACTAGTTTCGGCGAAAATAAAGTTGCAGTAATTAAGGCAGTTCGTGCAGCAACAGGTCTTGGTCTGAAAGAGGCGAAAGGCGTAGTTGAGTCTGCTCCAGCTCCAATTAAAGAGGCTGCATCTAAGGATGAAGCTGAAGAGTTGAAGAAGACTCTAGAAGAGGCGGGCGCATCCGTAGAGGTCAAGTAGTAGCTTTTGATCTATAGATCGTAGCACTGCTGCGATATGGCTGGAGGCTATCTGCCTCCGGCCTTTTTGCGCTGTTAGAACAGCGACAATAGGTATATTTTTAATATATATACAGTACAGATACAATACAGATAAATAGGGGTTGCAATGGCATACGCTTTCACTGAGAAAAAAAGGGTTCGTAAGAGCTTTGGCAAACGACCAGATGTAATGGATGTTCCTTACTTGTTGGCAATTCAGATGGATTCATTCCGTGATTTCTTGCAAGATGGAATAGCGGTAAAAAATCGCAAAAGTGCTGGCTTAGAGGCAGCATTCCACTCAATTTTCCCAATTATGGGGTATTCAGGAACTGCAGCTCTTGAGTATGTCAGCTACCATTTAGGTGAGCCATCTTTTGATGTTAAAGAGTGTCAGCAGCGAGGAATGACTTTTGCTGCTCCACTGCGGGTGAAAGTGCAACTAATTATCTATGATAAAACATCGAAAAATCAGATTGTTAAAGAGGTTAAAGAGCAGGAAGTCTATATGGGGGATATTCCTCTTATGACTGACAACGGTACCTTTGTAATTAATGGTACTGAGCGAGTTATTGTTTCGCAGCTTCACCGTTCACCTGGTGTATTTTTTGAGCATGATAAAGGAAAAAGCCACTCGTCAGGTAAAATTCTGTTTTCGGCGCGGGTAATACCTTATCGTGGATCATGGTTAGATTTTGAGTTTGACCATAAAGATCTTCTCTATGTGCGTATTGATAGACGCAGAAAATTGCCAGCAACAATCTTATTGCGTTCGCTTGGGTTCTCTACTCAAGAGATGTTAGATCAATTCTTTGAAATGGATAAAGTTTTCTGCAGCTCCGAAGGGTTAAGTTTTCAAGTGATCCCAGAGCGTCTCAGAGGAGATATTGCTAGTTTTGATATTAAGAGCGGTCGAAAAGTTCTGGTTGAAAATGGACGCAGAATTACTGCTCGTCATATCCGTCAGATGGAAGAGAGCGGAATTGAGAGCTTAGATGTTCCTAAAGAATTTATTATTGGACGAGCGCTAGGTCACGATTTAGTCGATACTGAAACTGGAGAGCTAATTGCTGCGGCTAATGCTGAGATTACAGAAGAGCTTCTGCAGTTGATAATTGAGTCTGGAATTACAGAGTTTAATACTCTATATGTTAATGAGTTGGATCGCGGTTCATATCTCTCAGATACTCTTAGAGCTGATTCAGCTGCAAGTCAGCTCGAAGCACAGGTTGAGATCTATCGAATGATGCGTCCAGGTGAGCCACCAACGCAAGAGTCTGCGGAAAATCTATTCCATAGTCTATTCTTCGCTTTTGAGCGTTATGACCTCTCTGCAGTTGGACGGATGAAATTTAATCGTCGTCTTGGGCGTGAAGAGATTGTAGGAGATGGAGTGCTCTCCAACGAAGATATCGTAGATGTAATAAAAACTATGATAGACATTAAAGATGGTCGTGGCACTGTTGATGATATTGATAACCTTGGAAATCGCCGTATTCGTAGTGTTGGTGAGATGGCTGAAAATCAGTTCCGTATTGGGTTGGTGAGAGTTGAGCGCGCAGTTAAAGAGCGCTTGAATATGGCGGAGACCGATGGTCTTATGCCGCAAGAGCTAATTAATGCTAAACCTATCTCGGCTGCAATTAAAGAGTTCTTTGGTTCAAGCCAGCTCTCTCAGTTTATGGATCAGGTTAATCCACTCTCTGAGGTTACTCATAAGCGTCGTATCTCGGCACTCGGACCTGGCGGACTAACTCGTGAGCGTGCTGGATTCGAGGTGAGAGATGTACATCCAACTCACTACGGTAGAGTGTGCCCAATTGAGACTCCTGAAGGCCCAAACATCGGTCTTATTAATACTCTTGCAGTATATGCACGAACTAATAATTATGGATTTTTAGAGACTCCATACCGTAAAGTTGTAGATGGTAAAGTTACAGATGATATCGAATACCTCTCAGCTTATGATGAAGTTAGCCATCACATTGCACAGGCAAGTGTAGGGATAGACTCTAAAGGTAATCTAACGGATGAACTGTTATCTTGTAGACATCAAAATGAGTTTACGATGGCATCCCCAGATATGATTGACTATATGGATATATCTCCTCGTCAGATCGTTTCTGTAGCGGCATCACTTATTCCATTCTTAGAGCACGATGATGCTAACAGAGCTTTGATGGGTGCAAATATGCAACGCCAGGCAGTTCCAACTATGCGCGCTGAGAAGCCATTAGTAGGAACTGGAATCGAGCGTGATGTAGCGGTTGATTCAGGGGTTACAGTGGTAGCTAAACATGGCGGCATTGTAGATTTTGTTGATGGTGGTCGTATTGTAGTACGAATTAATGATGATGAGGCTGTAGCAGGTGAGTCTGGTGTAGATATCTACAACCTCACTAAATATACTCGCTCTAATCAGAATACCTGCATTAACCAGCGTCCACTAGTAAAGCCCGGCGATGTTATTGCTCGCGGCGATGTGTTGGCAGATGGTCCATCTACAGATATGGGTGAGCTTGCGCTTGGACAGAATTTAACAGTTGCATTTATGCCGTGGAATGGTTACAACTTTGAGGACTCAATCCTTATTTCAGAGAGAGTGGTAGAAGAGGATCGTTATACTACTATCCATATTGAAGAGCTGAGCTGTATTGCACGCGATACAAAATTGGGACCAGAAGAGATTACTGCGGATATTCCTAATGTAAGCGAGAGTGCTCTAGGTCGTCTAGATGAATCTGGTATCGTATATATCGGCGCTAAAGTTGAGCCTGGAGATATTCTAGTTGGTAAAGTTACACCTAAGGGTGAAACTCAGCTTACTCCAGAAGAGAAGCTGTTGCGTGCGATTTTTGGTGAGAAAGCATCTGATGTAAAAGATACCTCACTCCGCACTAAATCATCAATGAGTGGAACTGTAGTTGATGTACGAGTATTTACTCGAGATGGAGTGAAGAAAGATAAGCGCGCTCATGATATTGAAGAGTTGGAGCTTGATGATATTCGTAAAGATCTGAAGTCGCGTCAAAACATTATCGAGGAAGATATTTTTGAGCGTCTCGAAACACTATTAACTGGTAAGATTGCTGATGGTGGTCCAGGAGCAATTAAGTCTGGTGATAAGGTTACTAAAGGGTATCTTAAAGAGCTTGGACGTGAAAAGTGGTTCTCTATCCGGATGCGTAATGAAGATGTCAACGAGAAAGTTGAGCTAACTAAAGCCCAGCTTAAACAGCATCGTGAAGAGATCGACAATATCTATGAGGAGAAGAGAGGTAAAATCACTGGTGGTGATGATCTTGCTCCAGGTGTTCAGAAGATGGTTAAAGTCTATGTTGCAGTTAAGCGTCGTATTCAGCCAGGAGATAAGATGGCTGGTCGTCACGGTAACAAAGGTGTGATTTCAAGAATTTTACCGGTAGAAGATATGCCACATCGTGAAGATGGGGTGCCTGTTGATATCGTGCTGAACCCACTTGGCGTACCTTCGCGAATGAATATCGGGCAGGTTCTAGAGGTGCATCTAGGATGGGCTGCGAAAGGACTCGGAATTAAGATCGCAGGAATGTTAGATGGTGGATCTAAAGTTAAAGAGATGCGTAGCTTCCTTGATAAAATCTACAATAGTAGTGGTAAGATTGAAGATTTGAAATCTCTAAATGATGATGAGATTATGGATATGGCGCATAACCTAAGAGGCGGGGTGCCAATGGCAACTCCTGCATTTGACGGTGCTCATGAAGATGAGATTAAAGGTATGTTACGCCTAGCCGATCTTCCAGAGAGCGGTCAAACTACTCTGTATGATGGACGCACAGGTGAAGCATTTGATCGTAAAGTTACGGTTGGAGTGATGCACATTATTAAGCTTAACCACTTGGTGGCTGATAAGATGCATGCTCGCTCAACTGGACCGTACAGTCTAGTGACCCAGCAACCACTTGGTGGTAAGGCGCAATTCGGTGGACAGCGCTTTGGTGAGATGGAGGTTTGGGCCTTGGAGGCTTATGGCGCATCTCATGTACTTCAAGAGATGTTGACTGTTAAGTCGGATGATGTTAATGGACGAACCCGTATGTACAAAAATATTGTAGACGGTGATTATCGGATCGAAGCAGGAATGCCTGAATCTTTCAATGTTCTATTGAAAGAGATTCGCTCATTAGCCATTGATATTGATCTGGAACAGGTGGATTAACGGCTCAACCCACCTCTAAAATTCGACATCTCTGCGTTGCAAAATGGATATTCACATTTTCCGACTTGATCTGACGAATTTTAGAGGAAATCTGAACCCTTAATAAGAACAACTGAATAATTATATTCACGGAGAAAAAAATGAAAGACCTACTCAATTTTTTAAAAGCTCAGCAAGAGTCTGAAGACTTTGATGCAATCCGTATTGGATTGGCATCACCAGAGAAGATTCGCTCTTGGTCATTTGGTGAGGTAAAAAAACCAGAGACTATAAATTATCGCACTTTTAAGCCAGAACGAGATGGACTTTTCTGCGCTAAAATTTTTGGACCAATCAAGGATTACGAGTGTATATGTGGTAAGTACAAACGCCTAAAACATCGTGGTGTAGTATGTGAAAAGTGTGGAGTCGAAGTTACACTCTCGAAAGTGCGTCGTGAACGAATGGGGCATATTGATCTAGCTAGTCCAGTGGCTCATATCTGGTATCTGCGTTCACTACCATCGCGTCTTGGTATGTTGCTTGATATTACGCTAAAAAATATTGAACGGGTTCTCTATTTCGAATCATTTGTGGTTATTGAGCCAGGAATGACAGAGCTAGAGCGCGGTCAGCTTCTAAATGATGATCAGTATCTAGATGCAATTGAAGAGTGGGGAGATGAGTTTGATGCACGGATGGGGGCAGAGGCTATTGAGCAGCTGATTCGTGGAATGGACCTTCAGGTGATCTCAGCGCAACTGCATGAAGAGCTTGCAGCTACAAAGTCGGAAGCAAAAACTAAAAAACTTTCGAAGAGACTTAAATTAATTGAAGGGTTTTTAGAGTCTGGTAATAAACCTGAGTGGATGCTGATGCGTGTTTTGCCAGTACTCCCACCAGAGTTGCGTCCATTAGTTCCGCTAGAGGGCGGGCGTTTTGCAACTTCTGATCTAAACGACCTATATCGTCGAGTTATCAACCGTAATAACCGTCTAAAAAGATTGTTGGATCTATCTGCTCCAGATATTATCGTACGCAACGAGAAGAGAATGCTGCAGGAGTCTGTAGATGCATTAATGGATAATGGTCGTCGTGGTCGTGCAGTAACTGGTACCAATAAACGCCCACTTAAATCTTTAGCTGATATGATTAAAGGTAAGCAGGGTCGTTTCCGTCAAAACCTACTTGGTAAGCGAGTAGATTACTCTGGGCGTTCAGTTATCGTGGTTGGACCAACTCTTAAGCTGCACCAGTGTGGTCTTCCAAAAGGGATGGGATTAGAGCTGTTTAAGCCGTTTATCTTTGGTAAGTTGCAGTTGCGAGGTTTAGCTACTACCATTAAGGCTGCGAAGAAAATGGTGGAGCGAGAAGAGCCTGTTGTTTGGGATATATTGGAAGATATTATTCGTGAACACCCTATTATGCTTAACCGTGCTCCAACCTTACACCGTTTAGGTATTCAAGCGTTTGAGCCAGTTCTGATTGAGGGTAAGGCAATTCAACTTCACCCGTTAGTATGTACGGCATTTAATGCTGACTTTGATGGTGATCAGATGGCGGTGCATGTTCCTCTCTCTATCGAAGCACAGTTAGAGGCACGAACTCTAATGTTGGCAAGTAATAATGTATTGCATCCAGCAAATGGTGAGCCAATTATTGTTCCAACTCAGGATGTTGTTTTGGGGCTCTACTATATGACGCGTGAGAAAATTAACGCTAAAGGCGAGTGGACAATCTATGCAGATGTAAATGAAGTTAAGCGGGCTTATGATAGTAAAAGTGTTGATATTCACGCCCGTATTGCGGTTCGTATAGCTGGGTCATTAGTAGAGACTACCGTAGGTAGAGCACTTCTCTCTAATATTATTCCTGAAGGACTTCCGTTTGTAGAAATCAATAAAACCTTGACTAAACGCGTGGTTACAAGCTTAATTGATATATGCTACCGTTCATTAGGACTTAAAGCGACAGTGCTGTTCGCAGATAAGTTGATGTATGCAGGTTTTGAGAACTCAACTCGTGGCGGTATCTCCTTTGGGGCAGATGATATGATCATTCCTGAAGATAAAGCTTCAATTCTCGCTGCGGCTGAAGTTGAGGTTAAGGATATTCAAGATCAGTACTCAACAGGATTGGTGACAGATGGTGAGCGATATAACAAGGTAGTTGATATCTGGACTCATGCTAATGATCAAGTTGCGAAAGCGATGATGGACAAAATTAGTTTTGAAGAGGTTGTCGAGAGTAACTTGGAGCACAGAGAGTTATTCAACAAAATTTTGGGAAAAGAGTCAGTTGATGATGTCAAAGATAGCAATATCCAAGACTCCTTTAACTCCATCTTTATGATGGCAGACTCTGGAGCGCGTGGTTCCGCAGCACAGATTAGACAGCTTGCTGGAATGCGTGGACTAATGGCGAAACCAGATGGTTCTATCATTGAGACTCCAATTACTGCAAACTTCCGTGAAGGTCTGAATGTACTGCAATACTTTATCTCAACTCACGGAGCTCGTAAAGGTCTGGCTGATACAGCGCTTAAGACTGCGAATTCAGGGTATCTTACTCGTCGTCTAGTGGATGTATCGCAAGATCTAGTAACCACTGAGCACGATTGCGGAACTACGGATGGGGTACTTATGTACACCTTAGTTGAAGGCGGAGATGTTATTGAGCCATTGCGAGAGAGAGTATTGGGGCGAGTCACTGCTGAAAATGTAGTAATTCCAGGAACAGACAATATTTTAATCGAAATTGGCGCCTTGATTGATGAAAAAACTGCTGACCTTTTAGAAGAGAATGGAGTTGACCATATGCGGGTTCGCTCAATCATAACCTGTAAAACTCGTGATGGAGTATGTGCTCAGTGCTATGGACGAGATCTAGCTCGTGGTAAGTTGATTAGTCAAGGTGAGGCGGTTGGAGTTATCGCAGCGCAATCTATCGGTGAGCCAGGAACTCAGCTTACAATGCGTACCTTCCATGTTGGTGGAGCGGCATCGCGTGCAGCAGCAGACAATAGTGTTGATGTTAATAATAGAGGTATCGTACATCTTCATAATGTTCGTTCTGTGCAACATGCAGATGGTCACTTTGTGGCGGTCTCCCGCTCTGGTGAAATTTCAGTTGTAGATGAGGTTGGTCTAGAGCGAGAAAGATATAAAATCCCTTACGGATCAGAAATTACAGTTACAGATGGTGACAGTGTTGAGCCTGGTCAGGCAGTAGTAACTTGGGATCCGCATACGCATCCAGTTGTTACTGAGGTAGGTGGTTCGGTTCGTTTTAACTACTTTGTAGATGGTATCTCATTCCGTAAAGATACAGATGATGTTACTGGCCTTACTAGTGTTGTAGTTACTGACTCTAAGCAGCGTCCAGTTGGCGATCAGACAGTTCAGTTTGTTGATGGCGAAGGAAACAGTAGTGAAGAGATTGTAGGCAATCGTGATCTGCGTCCAATGGTTATGCTTGTAGATAGTAGTGGTAAAGAGATAATGATTCCTGGCACTTCGGTTCCAGCTCAGTACTTCCTTCCTGCAGGTGCGATTGTTACTGTAGAAGAGGGGGCAAGCGTAGGAGTTGGTGATGTACTTGCGAGAATTCCACAAGAAGCTGGTAAGACTCGCGATATCACAGGTGGTCTTCCTCGAGTTGCAGATCTCTTTGAGGCGCGTAAGCCAAAAGAGCCGGCAGTTATGGCAGAGCAGACAGGTACAGTAACTTTTGGCAAAGAGACTAAAGGTAAGCAGAGGGTGGTTATTGTGGGAGAGGATGGAGTAGAGACTGAGACTCTAATTCCAAAATTCCGCCATGTGATTGTGTTTGAAGGTGAGCATGTGGAGAAGGGCGAAGTTATTGTGGATGGAGCACTGGACCCGCATGATATTTTGCGTTTGAAGGGAATTCCAGAGCTTGCAAAGTATGTTACTAATGAAGTGCAGGATGTATATCGTCTTCAGGGTGTTGGGATCAATGATAAGCACATCGAATGTATTGTGCGTCAGATGTTGCGTCGTGTACTGATTGTTCAGCCAGGAGATACAAAGTTCCTTCAGGGTGAGCAGGTTGAACGCGCAAGAATGCTAGATGAGAATGATAGAGTCAATGGTCTAGGTAAAATGCCAGCAACTTATGATAATGTTCTGTTAGGTATTACCAAGGCATCATTGGCGACAGACTCATTTGTCTCAGCAGCATCTTTCCAAGAGACAACTAGAGTATTGACTGAAGCATCTGTTACGGGTAAGAGTGATGAACTACGAGGCTTGAAAGAGAATGTTATAGTGGGTCGCCTAATTCCAGCAGGAACAGGGTTAGCGCACCATAAAATTCGCCGTGATCGTAGACAGATTTTTTCTAATGATATGGATCTACAGCCTGTTGTTGATGATGAGGCAGCAGTTGAAGTGGCTGAGTCTACAACGGAAGAGTAGTTGTTGTTAGTAATCGGTTAGATTGCCGTAGTAAAAAACACCCGCATCAGTAATAATGCGGGTGTTTTTTTGTTATGCTCTGTTTAGGAGATGGACTGCTTAAGTTATGGTTTTATAATGTGAAAATAACAAGGATGGTCTATTTAGATCTTGTAATTTTGAGTCTAATTAAGAGAGTTTTTAATTAATTAAAAAAAAACCTTGACAAGAGCGGCAAATCCATCTAAAATTCGCGCTCCTGATTACGGGATTGGTTATTTAAGATTTAAATGATCTGAATGGTAAACTAGCAATTTGATAGTTGATGAATAGATAGATGTGCTAGGTCTGTCGCAATAAAATTTATGAAGGTCGATTCACCATAGCTTACATGGCTGGAGTCGATCTTTTTTGTCGCTCTTTAACACTGATAGTTGAGTGTCTAAGTGAGGTCGGTAATAGACCTTAAATATGGTTACTGTACGGTAGTCAGAATTAGATCTCTAGCTTTTATGGTTGTAGGGTATGGAATTGAAGTGCAGTGATGCATACGAACTAATATAGACTAGAGTAATAGATAGAGATATATGACAACAATTAATCAGTTGGTAAGAAGACCGCGAAAGGTACAGAAAGATAAGAGCACAGTACCAGCACTAGAGGCTTGTCCACAGAAGCGTGGCGTTTGCACTCGTGTTTATACCACAACTCCAAAGAAGCCAAACTCTGCAATGCGTAAGGTTGCTCGTGTGCGTTTGACTAACAGTATGGAGGTCTCTTCCTATATTGGTGGTGAAGGTCATAATCTGCAGGAGCATTCGGTTGTATTGATTCGTGGTGGTCGTGTAAAGGATCTTCCTGGTGTGCGTTACCATGTGGTGCGAGGTAGTTTGGATACAGTGGGTGTTGAGTCTCGTCGTCAAGGTCGCTCCAAGTATGGTGCGAAGAAACCTAAGAGTTAAGTTGGCGCGTTAAGTTAACGCATTAATTGATACATTAATTTATAGTTAGTAGAGAGTATTACAGATGTCAAGAAGAAATAGAGCACCTAAGCGTACAGTACTTCCAGATCCTAAATTTGGGAATGAGCAGTTGACTAAATTTGTCAATGTGATCATGAAGGATGGTAAAAAGTCAGTTGCAGAGAAGATTGTATATGGTGCGCTGGATGTAGTTGAGGCTAAGGGTAATAATGAGCCGCTAGAGACTTTATTTAGTGCGTTAGACAATATTGGACCTAAGGTTGAGGTTAAGTCTCGCCGTGTAGGTGGTTCAACTTATCAGGTGCCAATTGAGGTTCGTCCTGAGCGTCGTATTGCATTGGGGATGCGTTGGTTGGTTGAGTCTGCGCGTAATCGTGGAGAAAAGACAATGGGGTTGCGTTTAGCTGGTGAGATTTTAGATGCAATTGAGAGTAGAGGTTCGGCGGTTAAGAAGAAAGAAGATACGCATAGAATGGCTGAAGCAAATAAAGCATTTGCTCACTTCCGTTGGTAGTCTTAAATAGATAGTAAATAAACAAGAATATAAATATAGAAAACAATTATGGCACGTAAAACCCCACTAGATCGTTATCGTAACCTCGGCATCATGGCGCATATTGATGCTGGCAAGACTACCACTACTGAGCGTATTCTGTTTTACACAGGATTGTCTCACAAGATTGGTGAGGTTCATGATGGCGCTGCAACAATGGATTGGATGGAGCAGGAGCAGGAGCGAGGTATTACTATCACATCTGCTGCGACCACATCTTTCTGGCAGGGTATGGATCAGCAGTTTGAGCAGCATCGGGTTAACATTATTGATACTCCAGGACATGTTGATTTCACTATTGAGGTGGAGCGTTCGTTGCGTGTCCTAGATGGTGCTTGTGCAGTATTTTGTGCGGTTGGTGGTGTAGAGCCTCAGTCAGAGACTGTTTGGCGTCAAGCGAATAAGTATGGTGTTCCGCGTATCGGTTTTGTGAATAAGATGGATCGTTCTGGGGCAAACTTCTTGCGTGTAGTTGAGCAGATCAGAGAGCGCTTAGGCGCGACTGCAGTTCCAATTCAGATGAATATTGGTGCAGAGGAAGATTTTAAGGGTGTGGTTGATCTGGTTAAGATGAAAGCAATCTACTGGAATGAAGATGACATGGGGATGACCTATGAAGCTAAAGACATTCCAGTTGATTTGCAGGATAAATGTGATGAGCTGCGTGAAGAGATGGTCGAGGCGGCGGCTGAAGCAAATGAAGAGTTGATGGAGAAGTATCTCGAAGATGGTGAGTTAAGTGAAGATGAGATTCGTCAAGGAATCCGTATCCGCACCATCAATAATGAGATTATTCCAATGATGTGTGGTTCTGCTTTTAAGAATAAGGGTGTGCAGGCGATGTTGGATGCGGCAGTCTACTATATGCCTTCACCGTTGGATGTGCCAGCAATTACTGGTGAGTTAGAGGATGGATCAGCGGCGACTCGCCCATCATCAGATGATGAGCCATTCTCGGCGTTGGCATTTAAGATTGCAACAGACCCATTTGTTGGAACTCTCACCTTTTTCCGAGTCTACTCTGGCGTGGTCAACTCTGGTGATTTCCTCTATAATACAGTTAAGGGTAAAAAAGAGAGAATTGGTCGAATTGTGCAGATGCACTCTAATGACCGTGAAGAGATTAAAGAGGTTCGTGCTGGTGATATTGCGGCAGCAATTGGGCTTAAGGATGTTACTACTGGGGACACTTTAAGTGATCTTAATGATAAGATTGTCCTGGAGAGAATGGAGTTCCCAGAGCCGGTAATCTCTGTGGCGGTTGAGCCTAAATCCAAGGCGGATCAGGAAAAGATGGGGATGGCTCTATCTAAGTTGGCGCAAGAGGATCCATCTTTCCGTGTTCATACTGATGAAGAGTCTGGTCAGACTATCATCTCTGGTATGGGTGAGCTTCATCTGGAAATTATTGTAGATCGTATGATGCGTGAGTTTAGTGTGGAGGCGGCGGTTGGTGCTCCACAGGTTGCTTATCGCGAAACATTCCGCAAGGCTGTCGAACAAGAAGGTAAGTTTGTGCGTCAGTCTGGTGGTCGTGGACAATTTGGGCATGTTTGGATCCGTATTGAGCCTCAGACTGCTGGTGAAGGTTATGAGTTTGTAAATGATATCGTTGGTGGAGCGGTACCAAAAGAGTATATTCCTGCTGTTGATAAAGGAGTTCAAGAGCAGATGAAAAATGGTGTTATTGCTGGTTATCCAATCGAAGATTGTAAGGTAACACTATATGATGGTTCTTACCATGATGTTGATTCTAATGAGTTGGCGTTTAAAGTTGCAGGTTCAATGGCATTTAAGCAGGGCGCACTAAATGCAGACCCTGTACTGCTTGAACCAATGATGAAGGTTGATGTGGTTACACCTGAGGATTATATGGGTGATGTTATGGGGGATCTTAACCGTCGTCGTGGAATCGTTGCAGGTATGGACGACTCACCAGCTGGTAAGATGATTGCTGCTTCTGTACCGTTATCAGAGATGTTTGGTTATGCAACTGATCTCCGTTCAGCAACCCAAGGTCGTGCAACTTACTCAATGGAGTTTGAGAAATATGCAGAGGCCCCAGCAAATATAGCAGAAGCAATTATTAAAAAGAACAGTTGAGTAATAGCTAGTTAAATAAATTATTAGTTAAATTAAATATAGGAAAAGAAGATGTCTAAAGAGAAATTTGAAAGAACCAAACCACATGTAAATGTAGGAACAATCGGCCATGTAGATCATGGTAAAACTACCCTAACTGCAGCAATTACTAAGGTAATGGCAGAAGCGCAAGGTGGCGAGTTCAAAGATTACGCAGACATCGATAATGCTCCAGAAGAGCGCGAGCGTGGCATTACAATTGCAACAGCCCATGTAGAGTATGAGACTCCAAACCGTCACTACGCACATGTTGATTGCCCAGGTCATGCTGACTATGTTAAGAATATGATTACAGGAGCTGCTCAGATGGACGGAGCAATCCTAGTAGTATCAGCAGCTGACGGCCCAATGCCTCAGACTCGTGAGCATATTCTTCTATCTCGTCAGGTAGGTGTACCGCATATCATCGTATACCTAAATAAAGCAGATCAGGTTGATGACGAAGAGTTGCTAGAGCTAGTAGAGATGGAAGTTCGTGAGTTACTAGATGCCTACGACTTCCCAGGTGATGATACTCCAATCGTAACTGGATCAGCACTTAAAGCGCTAGAGGGAGACGAAAGTGATATAGGTGTTCCATCAATAATCAAGCTAACAGAGGCGATGGATGAGTATTTCCCAGAGCCAGAACGCGCAATTGACGGCGCCTTCATTATGCCAATCGAGGATGTATTCTCAATCTCAGGTCGTGGAACAGTAGTAACTGGACGAATTGAGCGTGGCATCGTAAATGTAGGTGAAGAGGTAGAGATTGTAGGAATTAAAGATACAGCAACTACAACCGTGACAGGAGTAGAGATGTTCCGCAAGCTTCTAGATCAGGGAGAGGCTGGAGACAATGTAGGAATTCTACTTCGTGGAACAAAGCGAGAAGAGGTTGAGCGTGGGCAGGTTCTATCAAAACCAGGATCAATCAATCCACATACAAAATTCGAAGCAGAGATCTATGTACTAAGTAAAGAGGAGGGTGGAAGACATACTCCATTCTTCACTAACTACCGTCCACAGTTCTACTTCAGAACCACAGATGTAACCGGTGCAGTAGATCTACCAGAGGGAACTGAGATGGCAATGCCAGGAGATAACCTAAAAATTATCGGCAGCCTAATCAACCCAATCGCAATGGATGAGGGGCTTCGCTTCGCAATTCGTGAGGGTGGTCGTACTGTTGGATCTGGTGTTGTTACGAAAATAATTGAATAAAGCGTTATTGAGTAACATAAACAGATAAAAATCGCAAAAATAGAGTTTAAGCGCAGATTGCGCAACTATTTTTATATTTAATTATTAACTATTGAGTAATAATAATGGCTGGACAGAGAATTCGTATCCGTTTGAAAGCATTTGATTATCGTCTGATTGATCAATCTGCTCGTGAGATTGCACAGACGGCAAAGCGTACTGGGGCACAGATTCGTGGACCTATTCCGCTTCCAACAAAGAAAGAGCGTTTTACTATTTTGGTTTCACCGCATGTCAATAAAGATGCGCGCGATCAGTATGAGTTACGCACCCATAAACGCATGATGGATATTATTGATCCAACAGATAAAACAGTTGATGCATTGATGAAGTTAGATCTTGCCGCTGGTGTAGATGTGCAGATTAAACTTTCATAAGATTAAGAGGATTTTAAGATGACAAGCGAAATAGGATGTGGAATTGTTGGTCGCAAAGTCGGAATGAGCAGAGTGTTTACCGAAGAGGGTACCTCCATTCCTGTGACTGTAGTCCATGTTGAACCAAACAGAATTACTCAAATTAAGAGTAATGAGATAGATGGCTATAGCGCAATTCAGGTAACAACTGGAACTCGTCGCGCTTCAAGAGTGACTAAATCTATGGCCGGACACTATGCTAAGGCAGGTGTTGAAGCTGGTCGTGGACTTTGGGAGTTCCGTCTCACTACTGAGCAGACAGCTGAATTTGAAGCTGGTAAAGATATCGAAGTATCGATCTTTGAAGAGGGGCAAAAAGTTGATGTAACTGGTGTGAACCGTGGTTTTGGTTTCCAAGGCGGTATTAAGAGACACCATTTTGCAGGACTTGATGCGACACACGGCAACTCAATTTCGCATCGTTCTAACGGTTCGATTGGTCAATGTCAAACCCCAGGTCGTGTATTTAAGGGTAAAAAAATGTCAGGGCATATGGGTAATGTTCAGAGAACAGCACAGAATCTTGAGGTTGTGCGAGTAGATTCTGAGCGTAACCTGATTCTTATTAAAGGTGCGGTACCTGGTGCAAAAGGTGGCGATCTGATTATTAACCATGCAATTAAATTTGCTGGTAAAGCTAAATAAGTAGGGAGTTAAGAGCGTGGAACTTAATATACATGATTTTCCAGCAGGAAGCGAGAAATCAAAAGTTGAAGTCGCAGATGCGACATTTGGTGCAGATTATAATGAGGCACTAATTCATCAGGTTGTAACGGCGTATCTGGCTGGTGCTCGTGCGGGAACAGCGGCTCAGAAGAACCGTTCAGCAGTGCGAGGCGGTGGCGCTAAACCTTGGAGACAGAAAGGAACTGGGCGTGCTCGTGCAGGAACAAGTCGTAGTCCAATTTGGAGAAGTGGTGGTGTAACTTTTGCAGCATCTCCTCGTAACTATGAGCAGAAAGTAAATAAAAAGATGTATCGTGCTGCTATGCGCTCGATTCTATCAGAGTTGATTCGTAAAGATCGTCTCAAAATTGTTGCTGATCTTGCGATTGAAACTCCAAAAACTAAGGCGCTTAATGGTGCACTTAATGGAATGGGTTTAGATAATGTGCTAATTATCTCAGGTGAGGTTGATGAAAATTTATACTTGGCTGCACGCAATATTCCTCATGTAGGAGTTACGGATGTAACGGCAATGGATCCAGTAGGTTTAGTATCTTATGCAAATGTGTTGATGACAGAGTCAGCGCTTAAACAGATTGAAGGGGCGCTAGCATGAATACAAATGAAGAGAGATTAATGAAGATTGTACTAGCTCCACATGTTACAGAGAAGAGCTCTATGGCGGCAGAGATGCGCAATCAATATGTCTTTAAAGTTGTAAAGGATGCTAGTAAACCTGAAATCAAGCAGGCAGTTGAACTGATGTTTGATGTGAAAGTTGATGGGGTTACAGTTAGTAATGTTAAGGGCAAAATGAAACGAGCAGGAAATAAAATGTCTCGTCGCGCAAGTTGGAAAAAAGCATTTGTAACTCTTAGCGAAGGTCAAGATATTGACTTTATTGCTAGTGAATAGGCTTTTAGTTTTTAAAATATTTATACAGTTTGGAAATATAGAAAAATGGCAATCATAAAATCAAAACCAACTTCACCAGGTCGTCGCTTTGTCGTCTCTGTAGTGAATCCTGACTTGCATAAAGGGAAACCTCATGCAGCTTTGATTGAGAAAAAATCAAAAAGTGGTGGCCGTAATAATGCTGGTCGTATTACTACGCGTCATCGTGGTGGTGGTCATAAGCAGCGTTACCGTATGATCGATTTTAAGCGTAACAAAGATGGAATTCCATCTAAAGTAGAGCGTTTAGAGTATGACCCCAACCGTACTGCAAATATCGCACTTATTTTGTTTGCAGATGGCGAGCGCCGTTATATTGTTGCAGCTAAAGGTATTAGTGCTGGTGATCAATTAATGTCGGGAAGTGGGGCAGAAATTAAAGTCGGAAATAGTATGGAGTTACGTAGTATCCCACTAGGTACTACAGTTCACTGTATTGAGATGAAGCCAGGCAAAGGCGCGCAGATTGCTCGTTCAGCAGGCACATCTGCTCAGTTTGTAGCAAAAGAGGGGCAATTCGCAACACTAAGATTGCGCTCTGGTGAGATGCGTAAAATATCTCTTGATTGCCGAGCAACTATTGGTGAGGTTAGTAATGGTGAGCATTCACTAAGAAAACTTGGTAAAGCTGGTGCAACTCGCTGGCGTGGAGTTCGTCCAACAGTTCGTGGTGTTGCCATGAATCCTGTAGATCATCCGCATGGTGGTGGTGAAGGTAGAACTTCTGGAGGTCGTCATCCAGTATCTCCATGGGGTACACCAACTAAAGGTTACAAGACACGATCTAACAAGCGTACAGATCAGTACATTGTTCGTCGTAAGAAGAAGTAATTTGTTTTAAATGATAATTATTGAAATAAGGATATTATAGTGCCACGTTCGATTAAAAAAGGCCCATTTATTGATGAGCATCTTCGGGTGAAAGTGAAGAATGCAGTTGAGACTAAGAATCGCCGTCCAATTAAGACTTGGTCAAGAAGGTCTATGGTTATGCCAGAGATGATTGGTCTTACTATCGCGATCCATAATGGTCGCCAGCATATTCCAATATTGATTAATGAAAATATGGTTGGGCATAAGTTAGGTGAATTTGCGTTAACTCGCACCTACCGTGGTCATACTGCTGATAAGAAGTCTAAGGTATAGGAGTAGGTAATTATGGAAACATACGCTAAATTAAAAAATGCCAAAATATCTGCGCAGAAGGTACGCTTAGTTGCTGACCAGATTCGCGGTATGGAAGTAGAGAGTGCTGTTGAGTTACTGAAGTTTAGTAACAAAAAAGCTGCCCAAATTGTTGGAAAAATTCTAAACTCTGCGATTGCAAATGCAGAGCACAATGAGGGTGCAGATATTGATGAGCTAAAGGTCTCCGTCGCTTATGTTGACGAAGGTCCAACTTATAAACGAATCAGAGCTCGTGCTAAAGGTAGTGCGAACCGTATTCTTAAACGAAGCAGCCATATTAGTTTGGCTGTGTCAGATCGCTGAGGTAAAGCTGAATGGGTCAAAAAGTACATCCGATCGGTTATCGTCTAGGTTATATCAAGGACTGGAACTCCACTTGGTATGCAGATAGCCGCAATTATGCAAGTCAGCTTTTAGCTGATCTTGAGATTAGAGATTTCTTGAAGCAGCGTTTAGCGCAGGCTTCGGTAAGTCGTATTCAGATTGAGCGTCCATCTGGTTCTGCTCGTATTACAATTCATACGGCTCGTCCAGGTATTGTAATCGGTAAGAAGGGCGAAGATATTGAAAAACTTCGTCGCGAAGTGACAACAAGGATGGGGGTTCCTGTTCAGATTAATATCGAAGAGATTCGTAAACCTGAACTTGATGCCACACTTGTCGCTGAAGGAATTGCGCAACAGCTTGAGAAGAGAATAATGTTCCGTCGTGCAATGAAACGCTCTATAGGAAATGCTATGCGTTTTGGTGGACAGGGAATTCGTATTAATATTGCAGGTCGTCTAAACGGAGCTGAAATTGCTCGTACAGAGTGGGCTCGCGAAGGTCGTGTGCCACTTCATACTCTCCGTGCAGATGTGGATTATGGAACTGCAGAGGCAAATACAACATACGGGATTCTTGGAATAAAAGTTTGGCTCTTTAAGGGCGAAGTTTTTGATCCAACTGCACATATGGCTGCTAATAGAGCTGGTGGTAGTAAAGAGTCAAAAAATAAGAAGTAATAGAGAAACACAAGATAGAATATAGGAATATAGGGAATAGCAATGCTTCAACCTAAAAGAACAAAATTTCGTAAGCAGATGAAAGGACGCAACCGTGGGCTTGCTCAGAATGGAAATTCTGTAAGCTTCGGCGAATTTGGACTGAAAGCTACAGGTCGTGGTCGGATTACTGCGCGTCAAATTGAGGCTGCACGACGCACAATTACTCGTCAGGTAAAGCGCGGAGGTAAATTAACTATTCGCATTTTCCCAGATAAGCCAATTACTAAAAAACCTCTTGAGGTTCGTCAAGGTAAGGGTAAAGGTAATGTTGAGTATTGGGTTGCGCAGATTCAGCCAGGAAAAATGTTATATGAGATCGAAGGTGTCTCTGAAGAGCAAGCTCGTGAAGCATTTAAACTTGCTGCAGCTAAACTACCAATTGCAACTACATTTGTTGCACGTACACCTCTATAGGTTATATTTATGAAAACAGCAGATTTAAGAAAAATGGGTGAGACAGAACTGCAGACAGAGTTGCAGGGAATGTTACGCGAACAGTTCAATCTACGCATGCAGAAAGCTACACAACAGCTATCTGCTAGTAGTGAGATGAAAAAGGTTCGTCGCAATATTGCTAGAGTTAAGACCATAATGAATGAGATTAAAGGTGCAGCAGCATGAGCAATGATACACAGAAAGATAAGAAAAGCGCACGGACAGTTACAGGTCGTGTAGTCTCCAATAAAGGAGATAAAAGTATTACTGTAAGAGTGGAGCGTCAAGTTCAGCATCCAATTTACAAAAAATATATTAAGCGTTCTAGTAAACTACATGCTCACGATGAGAGCAACCAATGTGCCGAAGGTGACCTAGTTAAGATTCAAGAATGTCGCCCAATCTCTAAGAGTAAAACATTTACTCTAGTTGAAGTATTAGAGAAGGCAGCAGCGTAGTACGATATAACTTATTGTAATACAATTTATTAAGTATAGTTTAGATAAGATTTTTGGAGAAAACCGATGATTCAGATGCAGTCAACATTAGGTGTTGCAGATAATAGTGGCGCTAAAAAAGTTATGTGTATCAAAGTGCTTGGCGGCTCAAAGCGCCGTTACGCTGGAATTGGTGATGTCATAAAAGTAAGTGTAAAAGAGGCTTTGCCTCGTGGAAAAGTGAAGAAGGGCGATGTATATAATGCTGTTGTAGTGCGTACTCGTAAAGGTGTACGTCGCAATGATGGTTCTCTGATTCGTTTTGATGGTAATGCTGCAGTTATGTTAAATAGTAAGCATGAGCCAATTGGTACTCGTATTTTTGGACCTGTTACTCGTGAGCTAAGAAATAAAAAATTCATGAAGATAGTTTCATTAGCACCAGAAGTTATTTGATATCAAAATAGGATAGCGATATGCGCAGAATTAAGAAAGGGGACGAAGTAATCGTTCTAACAGGAAAAGACAAAGGGCAGAGAGGCACAGTTTCTCGTGTGCTTTTTGAGAAAGATAGAGTGTTTGTTGATGGAATTAATATGGTCAAAAAACACACTAAAGCAAATCCAAATGCTGGTGTTGCTGGTGGTATCATCGATAAAGAGATGTCAATTCATCTCTCAAATGTTGCTATTTATAATAGTGAGACTGGTAAGGGTGATCGTGTTGGATTTAAATTGGATGATGGCAAGAAGGTTCGTTATTTTAAATCAAACGGCGCCAATATCGACGTATAGGAAATAGAATGAGTATCAGTAAAGAGTATTACAAAAACAGCGTTATGGCTAAGCTTCAAGAGCAGTTTGGTTATAAGAGCAGTATGGAAATTCCAAAAATCACAAAAATAACACTGAATATGGGTGTTGGTGAAGCAACTGCAGATAAGAAAATTCTACAGAATGCAGTAGGCGACTTAGAGAAGATTGCAGGGCAGAAAGTTGTTAAAACTTTAGCTCGTCTCTCTATCGCAGGATTTAAAGTTCGTGATGGATGGCCGATTGGTTGTAAAGTAACTTTGCGCAAAGAGCGGATGTACGATTTTTTAGATCGTCTAATTGATATTGCTATTCCGCGTATCCGTGATTTCCGTGGATTAAATGGTAAATCATTTGATGGACGAGGCAATTATAGTATGGGCGTTACTGAGCAGATAATCTTTCCAGAGATTGATTATGATAAAATTGATACGCTGCGTGGGTTAGATATCAGCGTAGTTACGACTGCAAAAACAGATGAAGAGGGGAAAGCACTGCTTGCAGCGATGAATTTTCCCTTTAAAAATTAAATATTAAAAGAGACAGGATAAAAGTATGGCAAAGACCTCAATGATTCAACGCGAACTGCGCAGAGAGAAGCTGGTTAAAAAGTATGCGACCAAACGCACAGAGCTAAGAGCTGCAATGTTGAATAGTGAACTTTCAGCTGAAGATAGAGCAGTAGCACGCAAAAAATTCAATGGTCTGCCAAGAGATTCGAGTTCATCTCGCCTCCATAATCGTTGTAAGCTGACAGGTCGTCCGCATGGTTATTATCGTAAATTTGGGCTAGGTAGAAATAAGTTGCGCGAAGCAACAATGCGTGGAGATGTACCAGGATTGAGAAAAGCGAGCTGGTAATCTAGGTAAATCTAGTTTATAATAAGCGGCTAATTTAAGAAGTAGAAGATAAATAATTTAGGAAAGATATAGAAATGAGTATGCAAGACCCTATAGCGGACATGTTAACCCGTATTCGCAATGCTTTAGCAGTAGAGAAGAAGGCTGTATCTATGCCTTCATCAAAAATGAAAAAATCTATTGCAGCATTAATGAAAGATGAAGGTTATATTTCTGATTTTTCAGTAAATGAAGATGGAGGTAAAGCAGAGCTTACTATAGATCTAAAATACTTTCAGGGTAAACCAGTTATAGAGATGGTCAAAAGAGTTAGTCGTCCAGGTCTTCGTACCTATACAAGTAAGGATGATGTTCCTTCAGTAAATTCTGGTCTTGGTATTGCGATTATCTCAACACCAAAAGGATTGATGACTGATCGTGCAGCACGCAGTGCTGGTACTGGTGGTGAAGTTATCTGTCATGTATATTAAATTATACACTCAGTAATAACTTAATTAGTAATAATATAATCAGTAATAACATAGTAGGTAAAATAAGATGTCAAGAATTGTAAATGCTCCAGTTGAGATTCCTACAGGTGTAGATATATCTGTCAAAGGACAAAAAATTCAGATCAAAGGTGGTAATGGAAACTTTGATTATGAAGTACATGATACAGTGAATGTAGAACATGAAGGTAATCAGGTTCGTGTTTCTGTTAAAGGTGGTAAAGAGAATGTAGCGATGGCTGGAACCATGCGTGCCCTAATCAACAATATGGTGATTGGAGTATCTGCGGGGTTTGAAAAGAAATTAACTCTTATTGGAGTTGGTTATCGAGCAAAAGCTGTAGGAAAAAACCTTGAGTTAACTCTTGGTTTCTCACACCCGGTTAGCTATGCAATTCCAGAGGGGATTACTATAGAGACCCCAGTAAATACTGAAATTGTAGTTAAAGGGGCAGATAAGCAGAAAGTTGGACAAGTTGCTTCAGAGATTAGAGCTTTCCGTCCACCAGAACCTTACAAAGGGAAAGGTGTTCGTTATACGGATGAGCATGTAATACGCAAAGAAGCGAAGAAGAAGTAAGAATAATTAATTGAGAGCATAGGATTTTTCAATGGATAAGAAGAAGAGTAGACAGCGCCGTGCAAGACGCACAAGAGCAAAAATTAAAGAGTTGGGTGTAGCTCGTCTAACCGTACATCGTACTCCGAGGCATATTTATGCTCAAGTAATCAGTCACGATTCTAAGGTTGTTGCTAGTGCTTCAACAGTAATTTCTGATATTAAATCAGAAGCAAGTACTACAGGAAATGTAGCATCAGCAGTGACTGTTGGCAAGATGATTGCAGAGCGAGCTAAAGATGCGGGCGTAAGTAAAGTTGCTTTCGATCGTTCAGGCTTCCGCTATCATGGTAGAGTTAAAGCATTGGCAGATTCGGCCCGTGAACACGGACTTGATTTCTAAGCTAAACCTTTAGAATTTAAAGTAGATATAAGATAATAGAATCATACTAACGGAAAAGAGAATGGCAGATAAACAGTTTAACAAACAAGATAATGATGATGGAATGCTGGAGAAGCTTGTTACCGTCAATCGTGTAGCTAAAACAGTAAAAGGTGGACGAATCTTCTCTTTCACAGCTCTCACCGTAGTTGGTGATGGTAATGGAAAAATTGGTTTTGGATATGGAAAGGCCCGTGAAGTACCACAGGCTATTCAAAAAGCGATGGAGCGAGCTCGTCGTAACATTCAAACAATAGAGCTTGATGGCGGTACGCTGCAATATCCAATTAGCGCAACTTACGGAGCTGCTGATGTCTATATGCAGCCAGCATCTGAAGGTACAGGAATTATTGCTGGCGGAGCTATGCGAGCAGTATTTGAGGTAGTTGGAGTACATAATGTTCTTGCTAAACGCAATGGATCACCAAATCCTATTAATGTAGTTCGTGCAACTATTAAAGGGTTGGCTGAGATGAATAGTCCATCGCAGATTGCAGCAAAACGCGGTAAAACAGTTGAAGAGATTTTAGGATAGAGTCATGGCAGATAAAATGGTAACTGTAACACTAGTAAAGAGTCTGATTGGAAGACTTCCAGCTCATAAGGCATGCGCTGCGGGCATCGGCTTACGCCGTACAAACCAGACAGTCTCAGTAATTGATACTCCAGAAAATCGTGGAATGATCAATAAAATTAGCTATATGCTAAAAATTGAAGATTAGATAACAGTTCAAACATTAAATATATTAGATATATATAAGGATTTAGATAATGCAGTTAAATACAATCAAACCAGCTGAAGGAGCAAAAAAAGATGCTAAACGCGTAGGTCGCGGAATTGGCTCTGGACATGGTAAGACTTGTGGGCGTGGTCATAAAGGGCAAAAATCTCGCTCTGGCGGATTCCATAAGGTTGGATTTGAGGGTGGACAACAGCCACTTCAGCGTCGTCTACCTAAAGTAGGATTTGCCTCACGCAAAGCTCGTTTTGGAGCAGAAGTTCGTCTTCATGAGTTAGATCTAGCTGCTGTTGATAATAGTGTTGATATATTAGCACTTAAAGCGGCAAATATTATTGGTCAAGATATTAAAAGAGTAAAAGTTATCTTGTCAGGTGAGATTAAGGGAGCACTTACTGTAAGCGGTCTTGCAGTAACTGCTGGTGCTAAGGCTGCTATTGAAGCAGCTGGCGGCAAGATTGAAGATTAGTAGTAATTTAGAGTAGCAGATAGTAGTCATGGCAGCAAATAAGAAAATTGCAGGAGCTTCTGGAGGAAAACTTTCAGAGCTAAAAAGCCGTCTGTTATTTGTAATAGGCGCAATAATTGTATACCGTATGGGTGCGCATATCCCTGTACCAGGAATTGATCCTGGCGCACTAAAAGCAATGTTTGATCAACAATCTGGAACTATTCTGGATATGTTCAATATGTTTTCTGGTGGTGCTTTGATGCGCTTAAGCCTCTTCGCTCTCGGAATTATGCCATACATTTCAGCATCTATTATTATGAATTTGCTGACTGTAACCTCACCTAAGCTAGAGCAGCTAAAGAAAGAGGGTGCATCAGGGAAGAGAAAAATTACCCAGTACACCCGTTATGGAACACTGTTTTTGGCGACATTTCAGGCGCTAGGAATATCAATAGCTCTAGAATCTCAGTCTGCTGGTGGCATGGATGTAGTTATTGACCCAGGTCTAGGTTTCCGTTTCGTTGCGGTTACTACATTGGTGACAGGAACAATGTTCTTAATGTGGCTAGGAGAGCAGATTACTGAACGAGGGATTGGGAATGGAATATCTCTAATTATTTTTGCAGGTATTGTAGCTGGTCTACCTTCTGCAGTTGGCGGCACTATGGAGTTAGCAAGAACTGGAGAGATGCACTCTATAACAGTGCTCTTACTCTTTGTTGGTGCAATTCTAGTTACCGCATTTGTAGTCTTTGTAGAGCGAGGGCAGCGTAGGATTACAGTTAACTATGCTAAACAGCAACGAGGAAATAAGATGTATGCTGGGCAGAGTAGCCACCTTCCGCTAAAGGTGAATATGGCTGGAGTTATTCCTCCTATCTTCGCCTCTAGTATTATTCTCTTTCCTGCAACTATGGGAAGCTGGTTTGGAAGCGGTGAAGGAATGTCATGGATGAAAGATTTGGCAACAACACTTTCACCAGGGCAGCCACTATATGTAGCGTTTTATGCGGTAGCAATTATTTTCTTCTGTTTCTTCTATACCGCATTGGTATTTAATCCAAAAGAGACAGCAGATAATTTACGTCAGTCAGGTGCATTTATTCCAGGAATTCGTCCAGGAGCACAGACTGCAAAATATATTGATAAAGTGATGACTAGATTAACCTTGATCGGTGCAGCATACATTACAGCAGTTAGCCTGCTCCCTGAGTTCCTGATTATCAAGTGGAATGTACCATTTTATTTTGGCGGTACCTCACTCCTAATTATTGTAGTAGTAATTATGGACTTTATCTCGCAGGTTCAATCTCACCTGCTCTCTCATCAGTATGATGGGTTGATGAAGAAGGCAAATCTTAAGGGATATGGTCGCGGTAGTGGCGGCTAGTTTAGTTTAGAAATTGAAAAAGTTTGGAGTAATAGTATGAAAGTACGAGCATCAGTAAAAAAAATGTGTCAACACTGTAAAGTGGTTAAACGCAAAGGCGTGGTAAGGGTTATCTGTAGTAAAGACCCAAAACATAAGCAACGTCAAGGTTAAAAGTCAAGTTTATTTGATTTGTTGAATAGTTTATTTAATAGTTTATAAGGATATTTATAAAACTATTTAGTTAAACTAATAATCAAGAATCTATATTGACGATTTTGCCATGTATTAAAGATTAACTTTTAAGTTGATTTTTAGAGCAAAAAGGTGTATTCTATCTGGCTCTGCGGGTTGCCCGCAAGTTTTGTTAGATATTTTGACCATTAATAATGGTCAGCAAGAAAAGTTATTGGTAGGTTTTGAAAGAAGTTTAAGAGTAGTCGGTAGAATTTGAGTAATAAATAGTTTAGGAGAAGAGCCAGATGGCACGAATTGCAGGTGTAAATGTTCCTGATAGAAAACATGCATGGGTAGCACTAACCTCTATATATGGAGTTGGTAAAACCGCAGCGTATGCGTTGTGCGAAACAGCAGGGGTTGAAGCAACAACAAAAATACAGGATCTTGATGAGAATAAATTAGAAGATCTTCGAGGAGCTGTTGGTAAGCTCACAGTTGAAGGTGATTTGAGACGAGAAGTTTCAATGAATATTAAACGATTAATGGATCTTGGTACTAATCGAGGTATTCGTCACCGTCGAGGTCTACCAGTTCGTGGGCAGAACACTAAGAATAATGCTCGTACCCGTAAAGGGCCAAAGAAAGCGATAAGAAGATAGGATATTTAAGGTAATAAAATATGGCACAAGCATCTGCTGCAAAGCGTAAAAAAGTAAAAAAGAATGTTCCTGAGGGAATTGTGCATGTACATGCAACATTCAACAACACTATTATAACTATAACTGATCGTACAGGGGATACCCTATGCTGGGCAACTTCTGGTGGTAGTGGCTTCCGAGGTTCTCGTAAGAGTACACCATTTGCAGCACAGATTGCTGCAGAGAGAGCTGGTGTGCAAGCACAAGAGTACGGTATTAAAGCGGTAGATGTACGAATCAAAGGTCCAGGCCCAGGTCGTGAATCATCAGTTCGTGCATTAAATAGTCTAGGTATTCAGATTAAAAGTATTACAGATGTAACTCCATTGCCACACAATGGATGTCGTCCACCTAAGAAGCGCCGTGTATAACCGGACTATTAATAAAGATATACACAATTCAGGAGAATAAAAGTGGCAAAATATACAGGACCTAAATGTAAACTATCTCGTCGTGAGGGAACCGATCTTGGACTCAAGAGCGGACTTCGTGCATTAGAGACTAAATGTAAAATTGATCAGTTACCTGGTCAGCACGGCCCAGCGGCTCGTCGTCCACGCTTGTCAGACTATGCTCTGCAGTTGCGTGAGAAACAGAAAGTACGTCGTATATATGGTCTTCTAGAAAAACAATTTCGTGGATACTATAAAGAGGCTGCAAGACGCAAAGGATCTACTGGTGAGAATCTACTGCAGATCCTTGAAGCTCGTCTGGATAATGTAGTCTACCGTATGGGTTTTGGCTCAACTCGTGCAGAGGCGCGCCAACTAGTTAACCATAAATCAATTTTGGTAAATGGTAATGTACTTAATATTCCTTCATACCAGTTAAAGGCTGAAGATACAGTAGCAGTGCGCGAGAAGTCTAAAAAACAGGAACGCATTAAGATGGCTCTCCAGCTTGCTCCACAGACTCGTGAAGAAGCAGAGTGGATAGATGTTAATAGTGAGAAGATGGAAGGAATTTATAAGAGTGCTCCAGAGCGCGCAGACCTCTCTTCTGAAATTAACGAGCATCTAATTGTCGAGCTATACTCTAAGTAAGTAGCTTGTCGGATTAATATAAGGGAAAATATATGCAAGGTTCAATAAAAGACTTTCTAAGACCTAAACTAGTAAATATCAAAAATATTAGTGACAATCATGCACAGATTGCACTAGAGCCTCTGGAAAGAGGTTTTGGTCACACTTTAGGTAATGCTCTGCGTCGTATTTTACTTTCATCAATGCATGGTAATGCGATTACAGAAGTGGAAATTGATGGAATAAATCACGAATATTCAGCAATTGAAGGTGTCCAAGAGGATGTCATCGATATTTTGCTTAACCTTAAAGGTGTGGCTATCTCAGCAAATGAGCATACTGAAGTAGAGCTAACCCTCAACAGCAATGGTGCAGGTCCTGTAGTTGCAGGTGATTTTACAGGAGATGATATTGAGATCATCAACCCAGATCATGTTGTTGCAACTGTAACAGATGCATCAAAAACCTTAAGTATGAAAGTCAAGGTATCAACAGGTCGTGGCTATCAGCCAGTTGCAGAACGCGGTGATAGTGATGAAGGCGCAACTATGGGCGTGCTTAAACTAGATGCATCATTTAGCCCAGTAAGTAGAGTAAGTTACAGTGTTGAAGCAGCTCGTCTTAAACAGCGTACAGATCTTGATCGTCTAGTTATTGATCTAGAGACTAATGGAACAATAGATCCAGAAGAGGCAATTAAACGAGCAGCAACTATTTTGCAGACTCAGCTAGAATCATTTGTTGAGTTACATACTGAAAAAGATGAAGAGATTATTGAAGAGGTAGAAGAGCAGATAGATCCAATGCTTCTTCGTCCTGTAGATGATCTTGAATTGACAGTTCGTTCTGCAAACTGCCTCAAAGCTGAAGCCATCTATTATATTGGCGATCTAATGCAGCGTACAGAGACAGAGCTTCTAAGAGCCCCGAATTTAGGTAAAAAATCTCTCAATGAGATTAAAGATGTATTGGCATCTCGTGGACTATCTCTTGGTATTCGCCTTGAAAACTGGCCACCAGCAAGTATTAGTAAAATGGAAAAAGAGGCTGCTTAACTATTAAGTAGCAACTTAAAAGACAAAACTACAAATATAGTAGTTAACAGTTAACAAAATAAACGGAAGAAAAATATGCGTCATCGTCATAGTGGTAGACAACTAAACCGAAACAGCAGCCATCGTAAGGCAATGTTTCGCAATATGAGCAACTCTCTAGTTCAGCATGAGATGATTCGTACAACTTTACCAAAAGCAAAAGAGTTGCGTAGAGTTGTAGAGCCACTGATTACTTTATCTAAGAGTGATAGCGTAGCTAATCGTCGTCTAGCATTTAACCGTATGCGTGACCGTGATATGGTAACTAAGCTATTTAATGAGCTCGGTCCTCGCTATACAGAGCGTCCTGGAGGTTACATCCGTATTCTGAAGGCTGGATTCCGTACTGGTGATAAAGCACCAATGGCTCTAGTTGAATTAGTAGATCGTCCAATTCCAGAGTTTAATGATGAAGATATCGCTGATAACGAATCAGAAGATTAACTCTTAAACTGTAATCGCTTTAATCCACTACTGTAACGGAAGTCTCTATGCAAAATACAGATGATCTCCGCATCAGGGGGATGCAAGAGGTAGAAGCTCCAGAAGAGGTTCACCGTAAACACCAAATAACAGCAAAAGCCTCTGAAGTCGTATCTTCAGCGCGCACTGCTATCCACAATATTCTACAGGGCGAAGATGATCGCCTAGTCGTAGTAGTTGGGCCATGCTCTATTCACGATATTGACGCAGCTAAAGAGTATGCAGAGCGCTTAAACATAGTGCGTCAACGCCTAGAAGGTGACCTCCTCATAGTTATGCGAGTCTATTTTGAGAAGCCAAGAACTAGAGTTGGTTGGAAAGGATTAATAAATGATCCAGATCTAAATCAAAGTTTTAATATAAACAAGGGAGTCTGCCTTGCGCGTGAACTTCTAGTTGAAATTAACAGTCAAGGTATTCCAGCAGCAACTGAATTTCTAGACCTAATTACCCCTCAATATATTGCTGATCTAATTAGTTGGGGAGCAATTGGTGCACGAACTACAGAGAGCCAAGTTCATCGTGAACTTGCATCAGGACTCTCTTGCCCTGTCGGTTTTAAGAATGGCACAGATGGCAAGCTTCAAATTGCTATTGATGGAATATCTGCAGCATCTCAATCGCATCACTTTCTCTCTGTTACCAAACAGGGGCACTCAGCCATATTCTCTACAGGTGGTAACGAAGATTGTCATGTTATCTTGCGCGGAGGTGATAAGCGTCCAAACTATGATGCAGAGAGCGTACAGGACGCAATTACAAGCCTTACTGAATCAGATCAAAATAGCCATCTAATGGTCGATCTAAGTCACGCTAATAGCCGCAAAGATTATCAGAGACAGGTAGAGGTCAACGCTGATGTGGCACATCAAATTGGACACGGTAACAAAAATATCATCGGAGTTATGATTGAGAGTCATCTAGTAGAGGGCCGACAAAACATAACCAATGACGGCAGTATGACCTATGGACAAAGTGTAACAGACGGCTGTGTCGGATGGGATACTACAGTAGAGTTACTAGATGAGCTTGCTGAAGCCGTGCGTAAGCGTAGAGATACTTGATAAGCAAAATTTTAATTTGGCTGGTTCGTGGTTACCAGATCATATTAAGCCCCTGGATCGGACAGAGCTGCCGTTTCAATCCCACTTGTTCCAGCTATGCCATAGACGCACTCAGAGAGTACGGAGCACTGCGCGGCAGCTGGATGGCAATCAGAAGAATAGGTCGCTGCCACCCTTGGAATGAGGGGGGCAATGATCCAGTACCGCCCAAACATCACCACAAGCACCACTAACAAGTAAGCAACTATTTGCTAATCGGACGATACTTTATACGATGTGGCTGCTCCGCTTTAGCCCCTAATCTTCGTTTACGATCTGCTTCATAATCTGCGTAGTTACCCTCAAACCAGACCACCTCACTATCACCCTCAAAGGCGAGCATATGGGTTGCGATCCGATCTAAGAACCAACGATCATGTGAAATCACCACAGCACAACCTGGGAATGCGAGCAACGCCTCTTCAAGCGCACGCAATGTTTCCACATCTAAGTCATTGGTTGGCTCATCAAGAAGCAGTACATTGCCGCCGCTCTGTAGTAGTTTTGCGAGATGAACACGGTTGCGTTCACCTCCAGATAGATCACCAACCCGCTTCTGTTGATCGCCACCTCTAAAATTAAAACGAGATAGATAAGCACGAGAGCTAGTCTCATAACTTCCTATTCGCAGAATCTCCTGACCATCTGAGATAGTCTCCCAGACAGTTTTGTTTGCATCAAGTGCATCACGACTCTGATCAACATGCGAGAGCTTAACAGTATCACCAATTTTAATCTCACCAGAGTCAGACTTCTCCTCCCCAGTTAACATTCTAAACAGAGTGGTCTTACCCGCACCATTTGGACCAATAATTCCCACAATACCACCAGGAGGAAGATTAAAGTTTAGATCATCAACTAAGAGTCGCTCCTCAAACCCCTTTCTAATCGCTATCCCCTCAATTACCAGATCACCAAGGCGTGGACCAGGTGGAATAAATATCTCCTGTGTCTCATTTCTCTCCTGATTAGATTGTGACGAAAGCTCATCAAAGCGAGCAATACGCGCCTTACTCTTAGCATGACGACCTTTAGGGTTAGAGCGAATCCAATCTAACTCCTCCTTCATACTCTTCTGGCGCGCGCTCTCCTGCTTCTCTTCTGTTGCAAGTCTATTCTGCTTCTGCTCCAACCAAGAAGAGTAGTTCCCCTCCCACGGAATACCATAGCCACGATCAAGCTCTAGAATCCATCCCGCAACATTATCTAAGAAATATCTATCATGCGTAATAGCAACTACAGTACCATTAAAATCATGAAGGAAACGCTCTAGCCAAGCAATAGACTCAGCATCAAGATGGTTAGTAGGCTCATCAAGCAATAGTATATCAGGAGAAGATAGTAGTAGACGACAGAGCGCAACCCTCCTGATCTCACCTCCAGATAACTTAGTCACATCTGCATCCCACGGTGGCAGGCGCAACGCATCCGCAGCGATCTCCAAAGTGCGATCCAACTCCCAAGCACCAGCCGTATCAATCTTATCTTGCAGATCAGACTGCTCCGCAAGTAACTTATCAAAGTCAGCATCAGGATCAGCAAACGCCGCACTCACCTCATTAAAACGATCCACCAACGCCTTGCTCTCCCCAAGCCCCTCCTCAACATTACCCCGCACATCTTTTTCGGGATCGAGTCGCGGCTCCTGTGGTAGATAACCAATCTTAATCCCAGCCTGTGGACGCGCTTCACCCTCAATATCACTATCGAGACCCGCCATAATTTTTAACAGAGTAGACTTGCCTGAACCGTTAAGACCAAGTACACCAATCTTAGCGCCAGGAAAAAATGAGAGTGAAATATCTTTAAGAATCACCCGCCCGCCAGGTACAACTTTGCCAACACGGTTCATAGTATAGATAAATTGAGCCACTATTTTTTCCTCTGTTAAATATTAATCTGTTAAATTGAAGTGCAATAAATTGGATATTATACAGAAAAATATTTTTCATAGTGTACGGCTTGAGCGATCAATTTGTTAAAATAGATCTGATATGTTTAAAAAATATAAATTCTGGTTACTCTCTATCATGTTACTACTATCGTTCGGCTTCACCGTTGCTAGCCACACAGTGGGCGCAATCTCTGGTCTGGTAACAAGCTTAATAAATACCGTAGGTGGATCAACAGTCGCTAACGAAGCATTTGATCTATTGGGCAGAAAAATATCAGGCTTACAGTCTGAAAATAGTAGACAGAAAAAGAAGATAGTCACCCTTAAGGCTCGAGCTAAAAATCCAGAGATAAAATTTGCTGGTAAAACTCGAAAAGTTAAGGAGGTAGTATCTGAGGTAGTTGGTAAGATCAGAACCAGAACCAAGAAACTAGTCGGCGTTACCATTGCTGAAATGCCAGCTGAATCAGTCCCGATAGTTGGAATCGCAATCATAGCCGCAACCGCAGCTTATGAGATTGACTCCGCCTGTGATACGATGACAGATCTCCAAGAACTTGATGTCGCATTTAACCCAGAACATCAGTTTGACAATAGCGTCTGTGGCGTAGAGGTACCGACTAAAGAAGATCTATTAGAGAGCTGGAATGAAGAGTGGTAAACAGTTTTAGAATAAATATTGCCAATTTACAAAAAACTCTGCTATAAAATAAGATTAATAGCAAATGCTGTTTGCTATTAATCTTGTTTTATAGTAAGGTCTCTCTAAATATATCTAAGAAGAGGTGATTATGAAACAGATACTAAAACAACTCTCAAAAGCATGGTTAGCTAAAAAAACGCCCAATTTCCGCAGAAATCTCTATGACAAAATAGATTTTGGCGTGCGTTTAATTGGGATTAAAGGGGGGAGAGGAGCGGGTAAGACGACACTGCTTCAACAATATGCGAAGAACTCAAAATATAAGCCAAGTCAAACTCTCTATTTAAGTTGTGATGCACCGATGATGGAGGATGAGGTGCTGTTTGAGGTTGCAACAGAGTTTGAGCAGTTTGGTGGAAAACTGTTGCTGATTGATGAGATACATAAAGTGGATAATTTTAGTGCTCAGATAAAAGCAATCTACGATTTTTTAGCGCTTAAAGTGATCTTTACTGGCTCATCTGCCATGATCCTCAACCATGAGAGCGCTGATCTGTCGAGAAGAGCGACTATCCACTCATTGCCGCCTCTCTCTCTTAGAGAGTTTGTCGCATTGAAGAGCGGCATATTACTCCCTGGGTATCCTCTGGAGGAGTTGGTAAAAAATCACGAAGATATCAGCTTTGAAGTATTAGAAAAGATCAAGCCTCTTGAGCAGTTTTCCCTCTATCAAAAATATGGAGCCTATCCATTTTTCAAAGAATCTATTGCTGATTATCCATCAAGGCTACTTGATGTGATCAATTTAACCATAGAGTCAGATCTCTCCTATATTTTTAATGTTGATGCCTTAAAGCAGAATAGCCTTAAAAGATTATTAAACCTACTCTGCAGTGCGCCCCCTTATGAGATTAGTAAGTCAAAGTTGAGTAAAGATATAGAGATATCTTGGGTAACTCTCTCAAAATATCTGCACTATATGGAGGAGGGTGGACTAGTCAATGTGATAGCGTACCAAGCAACTCAGAAGAGGCTAAATAAGCCACCCAAAATACTTCTTAACAACCCTAACCTCTTTCATGTGCTCTGTGCTAACCCAAACAGTGGGTCGGTTAGAGAGAGCTACTTCATCTCACAACTGGCTCATCATCATACAATTCATGCACACCATTCAGGAGACTTTATGGTAGATAACCGTTTTCTTTTTGAAATAGGGGGAAGATCAAAAGGAGATAAGCAGGTAAAAGCGTTTGAAAATAGTTTTGTGGTGAGAGATGATATCGAAACAGGCTACAATAATGTGATTCCACTATGGCTGTTTGGTTTTGTGGGGGAGTAATAATTATTGCATTGAGTTAATAATTCCACAATTGAGCCCAATTGTTAATATTGCTATAAAAAATCAACATATTGACGAGGCAATTCATCCCCGGATTATAGTGTTTTTTGCTGGGGACATTATACTCTGCAATAGATGCAGGTGGCAGTGAAAAGCTAATCCGTCAGCAGCTAATAGAAACTGGTGATGTTGAAGCTATGAAGATGTTGAGGGCGAGAGTGTCTGGCTAACTAAAGAGCAGATGGCGCAACTGTTTGATAAAGGGAGAAGCACCATAACCGAACACATTCAGAATCTCTATCAAGAGGGTGAATTAGAGCAAGTTCGTGATGAGAGCAAATACTAAGGGTCAGGTCTAGATTCATGGTATCAGTCAGCGTCTACTGTTTTATAATTCCTCGCGTCCCGAACAATATTTCCAACAGTGGTGAAATGGAGTCCATAGAAAACTGCAATCTGTTGGTAGCTGTACTCCCCTCTGGAAGTGACATGGTAGAGTCATGATCAGAGTATAGCCTATATAAGACCACTTATCTGACCTGACCCCTTTCTTCGCTCACAACCTTAATTTACTTGACTTCACTTCATGTAGATAAAGCACTGCGCAATTGCTTACGGTATACAGGTGTTAGTTGGTGAAAAATATTTAATCAGCTCCTATCAACTAGTAGCAGCACTGATTATTTTTGTGGCAGTAGCTCTTCAATCTCTACATAAAACACGAGAGAGTTAAGCGTTAGCGGGGTTAAAATGTAAGACCTAAAAAATATATATATGGTTGACTTAAAGCTACACTTGGTGTTATTGTATCCGCTATAATTCGTAATTAGTTAGAGGTGTAAGAAAGAGAATAATGCTTCTTTTATCTTATAATCTAAGATTACTATTTGAGGTTAAGGAGTCTGGCTTTGTCAATATAGCGGAATAGTTATTCAGGTGTTATGATATGCTAGGTCTAAAGTTAGAAATTATTAAAGGTTAATTTATGAAAAAAGTTGTTAGTAGAGCTGTTGTCTTTGCAGCAATTATATCTATTTTTGGTTGTAAGGTTTCTCCACCTAAAGTTAATGAAGGCGTGTCAGAAACTATATACAAGAGTGATAATGAGTTAGTGGAGTCATCAGAAACAACAGGTCTGTTAGTTGAGGATATTAAGTATAGTATCTTTTATGATCAGGGAGATCATCTCAAAGAGTTAGTTGAGGCGGGCAACCTGAATGCAGCACTTAAGTTGTTTAATGCTCATTATGATTTTTTCTTAGGCTCTTCTTTTACAGGAAAAAACAGACTTAATCAATATGTGTCACAATTAAGCAGGGTGGCGAGTTATCTAAATCAAGAGCGTTATTTATCAAAAATAACAGAAGCACGCAATAGACTTTCCCGGTTTACTGTCTATCCTGTACCACAATCTCGGTGGTTGGGCTTGAGAACGTCGATTGAAAATGCACAGGATCTCATTACTGAATACAATGGTAATGCCATTGTTGAGATTGATGAGTATTACTCGGACGATGTAAGATTGCTTGATTCTGAAATTAAAATAGTTACTGAGAAAACCAGAGCCAGTGCTAGCAATGCTTTCGGTGTTTATTTGATTGGGGGAGTAGGTGATTTCTTTGAACTATACCCAGTTAATGTGGAATCAATAAAAGTACTCTCTTCTGCCTCAAATGAGATCAATGACTACATAGCTAATAGTACAATAGAAGATGTGGAATCTTTTGTTGAGCACTATGCTAGCGATCTTACAGCAAGTAAGCGAAAGGTATTAGGAGATCTCTATATATCAAAGTTTATACAAAAATATAATGATTCATCTAAGCATGAATTAGTAGTGGTAATGGAGGCTGCGATGAAAGCTGCTGAGCTTGGTATTACTCCTGACTCGATAGATGAGCTGAATGTTTCTTTTATTGAGGTTACAAGTAAGACCTTGCTGAAGGGAGGTCAAGTAGAATTCCCAGCATCTATTGAGATGGATATACCTTTCAATATCAGTAAATCTGAAGTGGAAGATATTTTTACTGATACGGTTGATTCTGATTATACTATTGTATTCGATGTTGCTCTTTCTTCCGTGAATCGAAGAGTTAAGAAGCGGGAGCAGGAAGGTTCAAAATTCCTCGCTGGCACCAAATCTGTGCACAATGTAGCCTACACTGCTAAACAGATGGAAATGCAAGGCATTCAAATGCAGATCCAAACAACACTGAATCAGCCTTGTTATGGTTCAAGCCCTCTCGCTTGTAGCATCGGTAATGCTATTGCAGCAAGCATGCACAAATCATCACTTAGACAAGTACAGCAAGAGCTACTGAATACTCCACAAATGCTAGAAAATCCAATCCATAAATCTTACAAGTACAGCCATTCGAAAATGGATGTTAGCCGTACTCTGACCGCCAACTACTATGTAATCAACAATAAGACCAAAACATATTTTAAAGACACATTCGATATTTCAGAATCAAGAAAGTTCAACCTTGCTTATAATGTGAGAGATGAGGACATCAATAAAGCAGAACTATTAAAGAGGTATGATTCCGAAGAGAGTGTTTCCAAATATGAAGAAGGAGAGATTAGCATCAAGATCTCGCAACTTTTACAACACTATGTTGATAATGCTGGCAAAGAGATTACTCTGAAGAATGAAGAGGAGTTCAGAATAGCAATCATGTATGACAAGAATGAGGCATTGACGGCATATAAAGAGCGCACTTATGACGCCCGCCCTCTGAATGACCATCGTTTTGACCATGTTGTAGTGATCTATAACCCAGCTGGATCCATCGGTTCAGGCTTTTATGTTTCTCCAGATCTAGTGCTTACTAATTACCATGTAATTGATGGAATTAAGTATGTAGAAATGAAGCTCTACAATGGGCATGAAACCTTTGGAAAAGTTGTGAAGTCAGATGTACGTCTCGATCTTGCTTTAGTGAAGGTTCAGGAAAAAGGGAAACCTATTCAATTTTACAAAGGGAACCGATTAGATCTGGGAAGCACCACGGAAGCTATCGGGCACCCAAAAGGTCTGGAGTTCACTGTTACTAGAGGTGTAATCAGTGCGGTTCGAAAACAAGAGAGCATATTTGATACCGGAGGGAAAGAGGTTCTTTTTGTTCAGACTGATACAGCAATCAATCCAGGAAATTCAGGCGGCCCTCTTTTTCTTGGTGATTTTGTAATTGGCGTGAACGATAACAAGCTAGTTGATGTGGGCACAGAGGGGTTAGGATTTGCTATTCACCACTCTGAAGTTGAAAAATTTCTGGATGAGGACTTTTAATGAAACATTTATATGTAAAAATTATAGCTACTATGGTAGCTCTCTCTTTTTTTGGGCTCACAGGCTGTATGAATGCTCCACGAATGGGTATGATTAAAGATCCTGTGACAGGTATCCAGTATGGGTCAGTGATTGGAAAGAGCTTCTTTATCGATTCGGAACAGTTTCCTAACAAGATAGTTAAGGTTTCAGCACGCAATGTATCTGGAGATATACAGTACAACATTAGAAACTTTGAAGATGGGCTACGAAGAGCATTTGAGAGTAAAGGTTATGAAGCTTACAAAAATTCGGGGTTTGGCCTTAAGGTTGATGTGACTGTTGAGTACAGTGGCCACATTCAGGAGAATATGTCGAGTATATTTGGACTATTAGGTGCTGGAGCTGGTGCGGTTGCTGGTCGTCATTCAGATGCGATGGCAGCGGAAGGTATTGGTCTATTAGCAGGAGCAACACTTGGAGCAATTGCTGGTAGCTATGTAACGGATGACACCTATATTATGATCGCTAAGGTCACTATCGGCATCATGGACAGCAAGAGTGGCAGGACTGTTAAAACAATCAACTTTAGTTCAAGCCCTAAACTTCAAGAGGAGGAAGATGATGGATTTAAGCGCTTCAAAGAGGTTGGAAGCACTAAAGTTTCAGTCTACGCTGGTGGTCGGAATGTTTCTCAAAAACAAGTTGTTAAAGAAGTAAGGGAGCGGTTAATCCGTATCGTTTCTGATATAATTTAACTAGCCCTAATTGGAGGTGGAGTGTGATTTATTAATAATTAGGGGCAGTGTGTAATTTATTTAATATTTTTCTTTAATGAAAGCCCCATACCCAGCTCCTTGTTAATATTCTCCCTAATTATTTCAACATCCAGCTAAATAATAATAGTTGGTTGTTAGAATCTTAAAAACATAGTGCGTATTGAGAAAAAAGATTCAGGGTCAAGATTCAGGGTCAGGTCTAGATTCATGGTGTCAGTCAGTGTCTATTGTTTTATGATTCCTCGCATCCTGAATAATCTTGGTTGTGATGTATATCTATTGTATTAATGATGTGGACGGTTTGCCAGTCTGTTTTATATCTTCTGACTCTCAACCTTAATCTCATGGTTAAGAATTGCATCATTCTCACTATAGTCAATCGGTACCTCTATTAAATGCACCACCAAAGGGTCAGGTCTTTACTTTTGCACTCTACGCTAGTTAAGTCAGCTATGCTGTTCCACTTCCCTGCTTATAACTAGATTGCTGTCAATTCAATATTGATACTGTGCTTACCCAATAATCAGAATAAATA